>Ga0265297_10000728_pt1 | contig 91232 bp, 40 predicted proteins | sample Munlanlwell13791_FD_192502 | JGI IMG/M metagenome (GOLD analysis project Ga0265297, IMG submission 192502) | Leachate microbial communities from a municipal landfill in Southern Ontario, Canada - Leachate well 137-91 | ecosystem: Engineered > Solid waste > Landfill > Unclassified | place... | reverse complement strand
TAGGTCCGTGATGTTAATTATTGTGATGTTCGGGCTGATTACGTCATACACCATTATTGTGCTACTGTTGGATTGATTTCCGTAGACTAATCCATTGTAAGGAGTCACGCCGAATGTGAGGTTCGTGCCTGCGCTCTGATAATAGTTCAATGTCACGTTATTGATTGTGTGGTTGGCGCCGGAGTTGTCTATCTGTCCGTAGAAGGTTTGGTTGTAAAGATCGGAGATTTCTTGAGCGGATAGAGATCTGTTCCATATCCTTACTTCATCTATGCTGCCGTTGAAATTCCGTACTGAAGTCGCTTCTTCATAAGCACCAATCACCAAAGAAAAAGTACTATCTAAATCCCCATTAGCTGTACTAATCTTTATAGAAGAATCTTTTATACCGTCAAGATAAATTGTCAAATTTAAATCTCTATCAAATACTGAGCAAGCATAATACCATCTGTCTATTAAGAGTATATTACTTCCGAGATTATTCGCAGTAATCACCTGAGAGTTGTTGTCTTTTAAAAATGCGCTTAATTTATTGCTGAATATATACATGCTCCATCGATTATTATCCCCGCTATACGCAGTCTTCGAAATGATACCGGCATAATCTAAGGCAGTATTCTCGGGTTTTATCCAAGCACAAAGGGATAAATCATTAACCCGCATATCAGATACATCTCCTATTTTAACATAATCACCATTACCATCAAAGTGATAAGCATCTTTGATTTTGCCTGAAAGATTATTGGTAGTCCCAATCACTGAACCATGATTACTGCCTGCTGAATCCAATGCATTATGGTCAAACTTCCAGTAACCGACTAAAGAATTATCTCTCCAAGCGTTTGTTCCGTTGATGTACCATTCGTAGACACTTGCGTTCTCAGGTTCATTATCCGCATCAGCGTAATCCCATGTGCCTGCGATACTGGTCACAGTGTTGTTGATTGCCCTTGGTTTGATGGTTACGTTGTTGGCGGTTGGCGAAGTGTCTTGGACTGTGAGTTGCGTTGAGTTTACTGCGGTTCCGAATTGTGCGTTGTCGTTTGGTTCGATTTGCAGTTTTACTGTAGTACCTTTGTTGATGACGGATTCGTCGAGTGAATAGAGTGGTCTGCTGAGGTTGTAGAGGTCGCTGATTTCTGTAGTGGTCAATGTCCTATTGTACACAATTATCTCATCCATATTACCAGTGAAATTATCAGTCCAAACTGATTTGGAAGTACCTAGATAAAATCTATCTGCATTATTAGCATAAGGTGCTGTTGTTCCTGTTTGTTTGACTCCATTGATATATAGGTATATGCTAGTAGCGTTCTCCATGTATACCACATGATACCATACATTAGATGTTATCGTTCCTGATGCCCCTTTTGTAGCATTTCCGAAAGCAATACTATTACTAGCTATTTCGGCAGCCCTACGATCAGTATTAGTAATTCCATTGGTCCAAATAGTTTGATCTACCGCGGGATTAGAATTATCAGCTTTAAGCCACATTGATAAGGCATAATCCTTACCACAACTTATGAAATTAAATAATGATGCGTTCACATAATCATCAGTATCAAATCTCAGTCCTGAATTAAATTTGGTATTATTTGTATAGCTCACACCAAATAATACTGCATCATTGTTACCTATCGCATCTTTCGCTGTTCTTCCTGCGCTTTCATCGAAGTGCCACAATGATACTGGCGGATCTCTGATTTCACCATAGTCCATCATCTCGTACTCTTGCTTGATTTCTTGCGCAGTTAATGATCTGTTCCAAATCTTGACTTCGTCGATTGAGCCGTTGAAATAATAATTAACTCCAGAATTCCATCTGCCACCAATCCATGCGACTGTTGGAGCTACACCAGTGTAATTTTCTGAAGGCGTATTATTAGCCACATTCAATACGCCATTGATATATATTCCCTTGAAAGTTAGATTGTTGATGACTGTTATATGAGTCCACTGGTCATTAGGTGGCACTAAAGTCGAAGTTAACTGGCCTCCGCTAGGATCATATTGGTCATATTCTACATATCCGGCGGTAGTAAGACTGATATGATTCTTAGTTCTTCCTGTGCTAGTATATAAGCCGAATATACCATTCCGGCCGTTTAGAGACGGAGCAGGTTTTATCCATACGGAAAAAGTGAATCCTGATGCCTCAGGGAAGAAGTTTAATGAATTGAAGTTAGTGATATTTACGTAGTCAGCGTCACCATCAAATGAATATGCACCTTTTATCTTGCCGGTGACGTTCTGTATGCCAGTCCCATTATAGATGACTGCATCCATACGATTATTCACAAAATCATAAGGCGATGAATCAAACTTCCAATAACCAACTAAGCTTGTATCTCTCCATGCTTCCGTGCCGTTCAGATACCATGTGTATACACTCTTGTTTTGTGCGTCTTGGTCTACGTCGCTGTAGTTCCACATCATGCTTGGATAGCTGGTTGTGTAGAGATTGTATGACGTGATATTCACGTTCATTATTGTCGGGACTGTATTCACAGTTTCAGATACATTGACTTGCGTGCCGTAGCCGTCAATGCCGTCGTACGAAGTTACGCCGAACGTCAACGTCGTACCGGGATTGTATATGTTAGTCAAATTTGGTATTGTATGGTTTGCGCCGGAATTATCGATCTGGCCGTAGAATGTCATGTTGTATAAATCTGAAACTTCTTGCGCGGATAAGCTCCTGTTCCAGATCATGACTTCGTCCATACTTCCATTGAACCATGACCCGGTGTTGTTCAATTTGCCCATGAATAATGTTGTATTTGAACTAATATTCCCTATATTAGCAGTATTGCTGGCGAGTAGGATTCCATTTTGATATAACCTAATTGTAGTGCTAACGCCAGTCCTGTTCATAATTGCCACGTAATGGGACCAATTATTGTAATTTGTTATTACTGGAGTAATCGTATTAGATGAAATACTATCTCCCATCTGGAAATATAATTTTTGAACGCCAACTAGATAATAATAAAGCTTGAATCCGGGAGTTTTGGAATTCCAATCTGCTGACTGCCCTAATAGAATGCCATTTGATTGATTCGGCAATAGTTTAGCCCATAAACTTAGTGTAAAATCGGAATTATTTTCGAAGTTAAAGGATTTAGTATCCATTTGAATAAAATCATCAGTGCCATCAAAAGCATAACTCCCTTTTATTCTCCCGGATGAATTCGATATATGTTTGTAAATAATTCCGTTATTATTTCCGATTGAATCTAATACATTCTGATCAAACTTCCAATAACCAGCCAATCCTTCTTTCCACGCATTCGTTCCGTTCACATACCATTCGTAAACACTAGCGTTTTCGGGATTGCCGTCCAGATCAGTGTAATCCCATGTTGCTGAGATTGTTGAAGTTGTAGAAAGTATCTTCGACGGAGAAATCGTGACGTTGCCGGCTGTAGGTGGATTGTTCGCTTCTGTCCCGTATTGGGTTCCGGATTTCGCAGGAGTCTCTGGCACAATTGGTTCTTCTATAATTGACGAGGTCTCGTTCTCTGTCACGTTCTGGTCAGTCGATGGTTCTTGGTCAGTCACTTCAATAATATCACCAAGCACTTCATCCACAACGACATAATTGCCAGTAGATAGATTGTTCTTCATATCCGATACTACTAGCTTCAATTCAGAGACTACGGAATAATCATGCCTGACATCATATACGACGTCTGGCGAATACAAGTCAATAGAATCTATTAATGTATTGTCGACGTAAACGTCCAATACGCCGAAATCGTCACGTGTCTGCGTAATTAATGTCACATTGCCTATCAGATTATAGATAAGTGTGGAATTCACAGTGTTCGAGAACAATGCAGTTCCGCCAACGTAACTTGAATCTTCAATTGTTATCCAGACGCCAGACTCTACAACTTTACCAGTAAGAGAAGGGCTGAATAATAACGAGAAAGATGCGAGCATCAGTATTAATACAGCTAATGAAATCTCTTTCACATACGATTTCTCCATCCGCTTATTGATGTGTTTCGGTCTTGTCATGTTTTTTCTTAGCTCTGCTGTAAACTGTCCAGATAGTCCTCTCGTCCCTGTGCAGCAATCCGCCTATTTCGTGGAATGAAAGTCCGGAATTATCTTTCAGATAGACTGCAATGGATTCAAGGATGCTCAGATCTGAATTGAATATTGAAACTGGAATATTATACTTAGAATCTAAATTCTCGAATCTAGAAGGATAACTCTTCTGAGAATTGTTATAAGCCTGCCAGATAGTCTTACGGTCACGGCCGGAAATCCTGCCGATCTCCGCATAATCCATGGCTAGATTCTCATGCAAATATTTAACGAAAGCTTCCAATGGACTTAGTTCGGGTATGAATGCTGAAACTGGTACAAGCACTTCCTGCTGGAGAAGGTTGAATATATCGGCAGGCGACTTGCCATACTTCTGGCTCAGTTCATTGAATAAAGAATTCACTTGGATTAATTTTGGGTCAGAGGCGATTTGACTAACTGAATCTCTAATTTTCCCTGATTTAGAGCGATTTTTACCCATTATTATCTTTAATTATGTGTAATTATGTCTATAAATGTAAGTATTTCTTTATAAAACTTGCGGTAAAACTAGCTAAATCTATATTTGAGAAGTAATTAATGTAAGTATAAATGTAGATAAATGTAAGTGTTTATGCAATATATTTATGTTATAACTAAGAGTTTTACCCCCACATTTTATATTTCTATTTGTAGGGGTAAAAGTTACTATAATTTAAGCATCATAATGCCCAGATTTACATACTTTTGAGCACTATAATGCACAAAATACTAAATAAACCTTTGATCCAGATTTGTAAACGACTCAAAAATAAACGATTAATACCCTTAATTTAATCAGTGATTTATTTTATATGTGCATAAATGCACGAAAGATTGTAAAGTAATGTGCACATATAAAACATGAATGAATACTGATTACACTGTTTGTAGGGGCACAAATGGACGAAATATTTATATACTAATTAGTTAACATATGTTCATATAAAGGTGAACATATGTATTTGAACAAATCAACGGCAAAGATTTTACAGGTATTCGCTGGAAGCATGACTGAATCATTTACATTAAGAGAGGTCGCAAGAAAACTGAAAATGCATGTATCTCTCGCGCATAGATCAATCAAGCCTCTGATAGATGAGAAAATTATTCAACGAAACAAACATAAGAATCTCAGCTTGAATTATATGGTCCATCATGAGACTCTTGCATTCGCCGAATATCTCCGAAGGGATGAATTGCTAAGCAAATCCAAATATGGAGATTTGGCTTTATTTGCTGAAGAAGTCATAACCAAGATAAATGAAAATAATTTCATCCTGCTAGTATTCGGCTCAATAATAGATTCAGACAAACCGAGGGATATTGATGTCCTGCTTATTGTAGATAGTACGGCTAAAGTCGATTTCCATGAGAAATTTCTCCATAATATCGCGTCAAACTACAATCTGCCTTTTGAAGAAAGAGTCATCAGTTTTGAAAGCGTCTATGAAATGCTCGCTAAACGCAATGAAATGAATGTGATGAATGAAATACTGAACAAGCATATTATTTTATATGGGGCGGAATTATTTTATAGAATAATCGAAAAAGGACGATCTTGATGATAGAAGACAAAAAACTTAAAGAAGCCGCGAATAGGGTAAAACAATACCTGAACGAAGGAATTATAAAAACCAAAGAAAAATCTAGGTATGTGAATTTTTTCCTTAAAAATGCTGATGATTCTATCGATTCCGCAAAAGCATTATTTGAATTATCGACCAATCCCGATAAGCAGAAACTATTAGGATTCACTAGCTTCAATGGATTGCTTTGGGCGGTCAATGCCAGCTATTATGGCATGTTCTATATGGCAAGAGCAGTATTAGAAAATGAGGGAATCAAAATAAAAACGGATCTTTCAATCCATTCGGTTACCTTTGATGCGTTGATATCATATTTTTATCTAACTGGAAAATTGCAGAAGGAATTATTAAACGATTTTATTGATGCAAAGGAGGATGCCGCTGAACTATTGGGAAAACAAAAAGCGGATGAGCTCATGGAAGATTATTTCTTTGAAAAAAAGAAAAGAGGAACTTTTACGTACGAAATGGGAGAAATACTGGTCAAATCAAAAGCAAAAACATCACTTGAAAGGGCGCAAAACTTCAGAAGAGAACTCAAGAAGATAATCCTTAAAAATCATGTGTAGAAAACCGCCACTTTTATCTGAACGCTTTCTTATGTTTTAATCCTGAAGAAATCTTCTTTGCTATCCTATTGTTCAACCTTTCCAATCTGCCCATCGCTTTCATCTTTGGCTTGATTATTATCTTCTGATGCGAGATAACTCTTTTCTTGACTGCGTATCCGGCTTTGGGATGCACGCTGCAGTTGCTGATTGCGCTGTCCAAAGCTTTCATTGATCTGTCAAGCTCATCAGCTTTTGTGCTTATTCTAGGCTTGAAGTGGATTACTTGGTGCTTAATTGGCGCTTGCTTTGTCACAAATGATTGCTTTGCCTTGATTGGAGTCGATATCCTCCTCATCAATTGCTGGCTCAATCTATTGATATATTTCGGCTCTTTGTATCTTGGAACTATCTCTAACCTATTTGTGCTTGCTTTGTGTTCTCTTGTCTTGAACTGCTTATTCTCAGTCGTGATTCTGCAGTTCTTGATCTCATTATCAAGCGCAGCCATTGTCCTGTCGAACTGATCAACGTTTGGCTTGAACTTAGTCTTGATTACTACTTCATGTTTCTTGATTTGCTGAGTTTCTGCATGGAATTTAACTTTCGGAGCGAATGCTGAACGCATCCTATTTTCTAGCTGTTTGCTCAATCTGCTTATGTATGCGGGCTCTTTGTACTTGACGTTCAGCTCAATAGGTTTGCGCTTGACAATCTGCTCTTTTGTGTTGAATGCATTGAACTTAGGCATCTTCAATGATTTGATGCTGTTGTTCAACGAATCCATCATATGGTCAAGATAGTCATGCCTTTCCGTCATCTTAGGCTTGATCTCGATATGCGCAGGTTTAGCTATATGCTCTTTAGCCTTGAACCTATTCTGCATACTGAACGCGCTATGCATTCTGTCCTCAATCTGCTTATTCAACCTATCGAGATAAGTCGACTCTTTATGCTGAGGGGCGATATGCACATGCACAGCTTTAACTTGCTTGACTTTGGTCTTGAATAGACTGAAGACTGGCATCTTGACTTCAGACAGCTGTTTCAATCTGTAATCCAATCTTTCCAACGGCGACAAGTCTTTGAGTTTCTTCTTGAATGCTTCCTGCATCCTTGTCTTGATCGCAAGCTTCCTTCTGATGCTCTGCTTGAATGCGTGCGCTTTCTCTTTGATGAAATCTTGCAAGCGCTTGATGTGGTATAGTTCTCTGGCTCTTGTTCTTCTAGCTACTCTTGCGGCATCTTCAAGTCTCGCTCTTTCTGCGGCGCGTTCTCTTCTGGCTTCTTTAGCCAATTCTTCCAGTCTATGCTGTTCTGCTCTCTTCTCTCTCCTTGCTTCGTTCTGCAATTCGAGGATTCTTGCTTTCTCTTCTTCGTTCTCTCTCCTAATAGCTAATTCTTGTTCATGTTTGGTTAATTCGCGCAGTCTCTCTTCTCTTAGATGGTTGATACTCTGAGATACTCTGATAGAATGCCTTACGACTTTGAATTCTTTTACAAGATAAACGAGTATATGTCCAGGCGTTGAGTATAACGATGACGCTATATAATATAAGACTCTGCCAATTGAAGCTACTGCATCTGACACTTCTTTGACGAAGATCTCTTCTATCCTTACTGCTAATGACAATAGCTTGCGCATCCTATTGATGAATCTTACTTTGACGCTGCGTCTTAGATAGAATGCAAATGCTATCGCAGATGCGATTATATCTCTGCGCGATTGGCTCAATAGGAATGCGGATAAGTTGAATGCTATCTTCGAGGCATAGAATATAGTTCTTGCCATCTTAGTCATAATCCTGACTGGCACGCGGTAGAATATCGTGCATAATGCTCTTCCGAATACCGTAGATGAATGGCAGACCAAGCTGTAATATTTTTTGCCAGATGATATGAAGAACTGTGAAACCCATACATATGCTTCGCCGAACAAGCTGTGCAAGTACTCTGATCTGCGCTTGGCTCTGAGATTTGCGGAACGCCTTGCGTACATATCGTGTTTCTGTTGCTCGATTCTTGCTTCTTCTGCTAATCTCTCTTGGATTACTCTTTCTTTCTCTGCGAGAATCTCATTCGCTAATCTAATTTCTAGCGCTCTTAGTTCGCGCTCTTTCCTATTCAATATCAATGACAAGAATATTGATCTGAATGAATCGAAGATATACGACAATATTGTAACAGGGAGTATGTAGAATGCTGTAGCGAATATTCCAGCGGTTGCGCTAATTAATTCTGAAACAACTTTACCATATGTTCCGAATACTGCGGACATTATTTCTTCGAATGCATGCAATCTGTTGTAGAACATTATCTTCATGCTTCTTCTTATCAACATGTAGCGCTGTTCTCTTGCTTCTGTCGCCAATTCTGCTTTGAGCTTCTGCTCTCTTAGATAGAAGATTGTGGTGATTATCGCTGATTGTATTGTTCGCTTGCTTGTGGTTATTGCGTATATTGATATGGATAAGATTAATCTGAATAAGTCAGTGATTTCTTTTGCGATGTATAATAAGGCTACTTTTATCGCATTTAATGCTACGAAGATTGTTGAATAAGTACCTAGGACTAAGAATGTCAATACTGACCAGAGACCAACTATTACAAACTTAACTAGAGCATATGTCTCTCTTGCGATGAATATCAGCATATCTTTAGGCAATTTGTAGACTAATGTGAATATTGTCGAAGCAATTACTGACATTGTTGATAGGATAGTTGTCTTGAATATCGTATAATCTGACTTGATGAATTGCTCGATGTCGTGCAGTCTGTTGTAGAACTTAACTTTCATACTGCGTCTTGCAAGCATATAGCGTTGTTCTCTTACTTCTGTCGCTTGCTCCGCTATTACTTTCTGCTCTTTGACATATAATCTGGACGAGGTGAATACTGCGCTGAATGATCTTGCGATGTAGAATAATATATCTCTCGGCAATCTGTAGATGATTGTTACGAAGATGTTGATGACTGCTTTTATGGTGTTGGCAATTGTTTTGGCGTATATGGTCGATATCGCATGCGACAATTCGTAAGTCTTGACTGCTTTATGCTTGGTGACTACTTTCTCATGCCAGAGGAATGACCTTATTACATTGAAGACGTAGAAGACTGCATTGAGTATTACAATGATAATTGATTTTGGCGCTCTGTATACTATTGATATCACTAGATCAATCAAACCTAGTAATAGTGTCCTATATTGATACTTGAGATTCTCGTATTTCCTTAGCGCGAGATAATCACCATAAGTCACTGTGATTAATAACAGAAGTAGCAATAGCATCAATATGTAATCGAATGGTTGGAATGCTGGAGCTGGAGCCTGGATTGTAAGTCCCATATATTGGCAAGTCTCTTCTGTCGCTGGTTTAGTTGTTTCAGTTCCGCACTGTGCTAGATCTACACATTGCCTCGTTCTCAATCCAGTTTCATTCCATCTTGTCCATAGTCCGCACTGCCAGCGTTCTACACATTGACTTGTTTCTGTTTTCACTGCGTTGCCAGTGACTGCTACTGCATTTCCTGTGAAGAATGAGAAGAATCTATCGAAGAATGATTCTTGACTTATTCCTCCGCAATCGAATGGACAATTACCAGTATTCTCTCCTGCATCACAATAACCGTCTCCGCAATATGCGGCATAAGGCGCCGGACCAATACCTAAACCTGGATCTTTAGGTGCCAATGTTACATTTATGTAATGCAGTCCTGGAGGCAGCCATCTGTACACTGTCCAGTTCTCTTTATCATTCAAGCATACGCCGTTCACTGGGTCCCAATCTTCGCACTTATACAATGCGTATCTTGGACCTGCGCATACCCAACCTAGATTCAATGTGTAATTCTTATCGCTTTTTGGAGTTGCGCCTACTAAGTAATCGAAATTAGTGAACTGTGAATTTGCTGGAGGGAAGTTAATGATTTCGGCTTCGCCTTCAACTACATCTACTGGAGTTTCAGGTTCTCCTGCTGCTGGAGGTGTTACTACAGGAGGGATTACTGGTTCTTCTATAGGTCCGCCTTCTCCGCCTGTGCCTGTGCCGCCACCGCTAGATGGAGTCGTTGTTGGCGTGCTTGGAGTTGTAGCTGCTACCAATGTCAAGCTGGAAACTGTTGATGATGCTGAATAGTTGCCATCTGTTAAATTTGCTAAGATACTATAACTAGATCCGCTAGCCAATCCTATGGTGTTCCAGTAAATCGTATAGACCGCAGTCGTTAGCAATGTACCTGAAGCGATTGTGCTGGTTGCATTGATCTGGTGGTATACTCCGTCGCCATTATTATAATAGAACGTGACATTGTTGCCGTTCAATGTATTGTCTAAGTCAGTCACATCTACACTGATGGTTGTGCTATTGGATAATGTTGAGCTTGACGCTGGAGTTGTGATTGAAATTGTCGGTATGCAATATCCTTCTGCGCAATTGTATACATACAACCCTCTTGTGGCGTTGTTGTTCAATTCAGCATTGTCGCTGTCGAATTCTTCATATGCGCCGTAGATTGGATTGACTGCTACTTCCATAATTGAATCTATGCCTATTGTAGAGTTCCAATCAAATGATGTTGTCGCATAGCTTGAAGCAGGTACTGTTGAAATTGTTGAATTGCCAATGTATGCTCCCGCCGCATAATAATAGACAGTTACATTGTAAGCAGGTTTAGCATCATCGTTATGCACTTCAGCATAGATTGTGAATGTCTGGTTCAAGTAAGCTGTATCATCCGAGTACGTGATGTATGATGAATAGATGTACAAGTCTGGCCAGCGGACTGAGAATGTAAGAGTGCCATTGTTGTTAGATTCAAGTATCTCTGAATAGGAATTATTCGAATCTGAGAATTCTTTAACATAATTAGTGCCTGCTGTGGTGAATGTGTAAGTCTGTGAATTTTCTACTGAAGTGCCTTGGCCAGGAACATCGGTAGTCCAATTATACATGTATACTTCCTGCCCTGAAGGCAAGATGTTGTAGACAGAGGTCATGACATTTGTTGCGTTCAAGCCGCCTATGTTCATTATATTCGTATTCACATCGACAGGATCATAGATGAATGCATTCGCTTTGTAATTGATTCCGTCTATAGCCATTTCATAATGGAAGTTATTACTTGGAAGTAAATCAGCTTGGTTCGAATAAGTGTATACATGAGTGTGCTGTGTATTATCGCTGTTTGAACTTTCAGTTATTGCATCACTCGGATCTATGTATGCAGTTATCTGTCTGGTGGTTGTCGCGCCGGATGCTACTGTTGGTATCCATATCGTTGAATAGATGAAGCTTTCTCCTGGAGCGATTACTGGTATGATTGTAGAATTGAATGTGATTGTATCATCAGTGAAATTAATCATTACATTTGTCGCGTTCAATACTCCAGTGTTGCTGTAATTGATTGTGACGTTGACCTGGTCTCCAACATATGGGCCGCTTGCGTTTAAGGTTAATGTGTTCACTACTAGATTGGATGTGTTATATATTGTGTACGATTCAGACCTGTTGTTGTCTGTGTAGTCTGATTCTGTTATTGTTAGATTTGGATTTGCTGAGGCTTTGAACGTGTAAGTTCCGTTATACAAGCTGGTGTTCCATTCAAAGGATGAAGTTACTGTCGCTGTGGATGCTACCATTCCCGCCACTGTAGCGGCAGTGCCTGTGCCTATCAATACATCGTTTATATAGAAGTATACTGGGACATCTGTCGCGTTAATCCCGCCGGAATTGTATAGATAAGCTGTTAGAGTATAATTCCTGCCGGTATATTTCAGTTCTCCATCAGAGGTTCCCGCTACGATATCGTTCACATATACATCGGTATCTGTGTTGTAGATTGTTATCGCATTAGAATTATTGTTATCAGCTTCTGAAGTTTCTGCTAAAACATTGTGCGGATCTGCGTAACCATACAATGTGTGAGCTCCGCTCGCTGCTAAAGTGTATGGGAAGCTGCTAGTTGTTGCAGAGCCGCCTGCGGAGATACTGACTGTCGTGCTAGCTACTAAAGTTGTATCATAATAAAGATCAACTGGAACGTCTATTACATCAACTTGACCAGTATTCTCAACATTCGCGTAGACTTGTATAGTCTCGCCATTCAGTAATGTGCCGGTATAACCAACATCCCATGGCCAGTGTATCCTTACGTTTGTATCGCTAGCTACAGTCAATGTTTCATTGTCTATGCCGTTGTACGTGTAATCTGTCACTGTGACTGCTACATGATATGTGCCGTCAGTGTCAGGGGATGTTATTGATTTAGTGAAATAGCCAACTGAGTTGGTGTATGTTGTATATGTGCTGCCTGTCTCTTCTATCACTATTGTGACTAATGCTCCTTGTACTTCGGAATTATCGCTAGTGTATACTGGATAACCTGAGACTGTCAAGCTCGTGCTTGGAGTTATTGATGATACGGACAATGACGCGTTCGCTGCGATTCCCATGGTGATGTTCGCAGTACCTACCTGCAATGAGCTTGTGATTTGGTTGTTGGTTTCATCTGTTTCAGTTACTTCTGAGCCTGAATCGATTATGAATTTCACGTAATGGCGTTTCTCTGAATCAAATGCTTTCATCAATGATGTCTGGACTATTCCACTTGCAGGAGCTACTTGGATTCTTGTGATGTTGAACAACACATCATTATCGTACCATGATACGTTGAATGCTGTTGAGTTAGTCTCTCCAGTATTGCTTACGTTCAAGGTTATGTTAATTATTTGATTCATATTTGGTGTTGAATTCGAGAATGAAATGCTGGAGCTATATGCCGTTAAGTCAGGATTTGTCAAGTCTGCTACTATGAATGACTGACTGTCCAATGTATCATTTCCTGTTGAGCTATTACATGTGATGTTGTAAGTGTATGTGCCCGGAGTTAAGACGCCTAAATAATATGATAATTTCTGATTCGTGTTCGTTGTTACTATTGTTGTGTTTATTGCTGAAACATTTCCTGAAATATTACATGTTACTAATGAATCTGGATTTGATAAATTGACAAATAATGTGATTAAGTCTAATTCATCAGGCGAACTTGGAGAAGTATATGAATTGTAAATTGTAACTGCATCATCTACTGAAGTAATATTTAATGTTACATTGTTGCTTGTTGCATTCTCTCTGTACACATCGTATGCTGTGAATGTGATGTAATTCACGCCAAAGAAGTTCGTTTCTGGAGTGAATGTAACTATTCCTGTCGCGTTGCTCAATGATACTGTAATATTTCTTGTTGATGAATAGGTGTAAGTGAGATTGTCGCCGTCTGAATCTGTGAAGTATACGCTGAGGTTCAATGAATTATTGACTGTGTCTTCAGGCCAAGTCCAGTTAGGTATGGCTGTCGAAGTTGGTGCGTTGTTCAATCTTAGAGTAACGTTGTTGCTTACTGCTATTCCGTTATCGCCGTCATAGGCTGTGAATGTTATGTAGTTTGTTCCTGAGAAGTCTGTTTCTGGTACTAACAATGCAGTATCAGTCTGATTGTTGATAATTACTGTGATATTTAGTACGCCTTCTGACTTGAAGCTTAGATTGTCTGCATCTATGTCTGTGAAGTATGATTCTAGATTCAATGAGAGATTAGTATTCTTTGTCCAAGTCTGTGTTGCGATTGTCGCCGCGCTAGGATTGCTGTTATTGATTTCTAGGGTTGTCGAGTTAGTCCAAGCGCTGTATGAAATTCCATCGAATGATCTCGCGGCGCATGTGATTATGTCATGTTTGCTTGATGCTGATGCTGGAAGAGCCGTTGATGTGTAACATATTGTGTTATTATTGCATGTGACTGTCGCATTCGCTCCGCCGTATGCTGTGTTGTTAACGAACCATGTGAATGAGATTTGCGTGCTTGGTGAATTATCTAATGCTTTAGCTGAGCAGTTTATGGTATTATTTGTGTAGATAGGATAGCTAGTTGTGATGTTTGTCACATTTATAATTGGAGCTTGAGTGTCTGTGATTGTGAATGTGAATATGCTTGTGGCGTTCCATTGGTTGCTTGTGTCGTTTGCGTAGAATCTCCATCCGATTACTGTTAGCTCAGTGCCGGTGACTATGCTTATGTTGCTTGATACATTGCTTGTTCCAGTCATGCTTGTCCAGCTGCTATTTGCCCATGTACCCGTTGCGTTAGTGCTGAAGATGAAACCTGAGAGACCTTTGATATCTGACCAGCTGACGTTGAACATACCTTGATCATTGCTCGCTATTGTGGTGAAGTTGGTTATGTTATTAGACCAGTAAGGATATGTGTCTTGAACTGTGAATGTTACATTTGTTCCGTTCACTGCGTTCTGGCTAGCGTCTGTGCAGTTGATTCCCCAAATATAATTTGATGCATCTCCTGAGAATGTAATTGCTGTGAAGTTGAATGCTGCTGATGACACTGACTTCGTTTCGTTTTTCTGCCAAGTGCCAGTCCAGTTGCCGTACAATGTGCATGTGCCTGCCTCTGACAATTGCGCAGAGAATCTGTATACCAGTCTGTCGTTAGTGAAGTTCCTCTGATTGCTCAATACTGGGATGATCTCATCCAGATATGTATAGAACCTCTTCTCTGTTGTATTCTGGTCGCCGATGCTGTTGGCGGCAGATACGCTATAATTGTAAGTGGTTCCCATCGTCAGATTGCTTTCATTGGCGGTGAAGTACCATTGGGTGCTGTTGAATCTCTCCAGATTTGAGACATATAATCCCCTGATCTCGTTAGCAGAGAGAACCCTGTTCCATATACGGACTTCATCCATCGAACCGTTGTATTTGCTTGCTGTCCATGATCCACCATACCTGCCTAATTCCAGATTATTCGTTGTGGTAGAAATGCTCGGAGTTCCGCCCCAAGTCGAAGTGCTTGTTGGTACCTGCTCACCATTCTTGAATATATCCACACCGGAACTATCTACTGTGAATGATATCTGCTGCCATACACCCGCAGTAGCTTTGCCTGCCGCAGTGTTCGCGCATGGTGCCGCGCGATTCGTGAATGAATTGTAATAATATACGCAGATGACGCCGTTATTCTGATAGAAATAGATCTCCCATCCGTTATATGAGAATCCTTGGTAGTTCCCGATCAAGCCTTGATTATGTATCACATCGTTAGGCTTGACCCAGAGCGATACAGTCATCGGGTAATAATTGTACGGATCATTGAACTGTATCGAACTTGTGCCGTTGAATTCGTACGCTCCTCCATATTTGCCAGTCGAATTGAATAGTGCGCCATAAACTGTACCATTATTTCTTAATCTACTCACATCAACTACTTTTGTAGCATTTTCTCCAATAGCTGAATTGTTATCTAGATTCAGCATCAACACCAGACTGTCATTATAGGCCACAGTATTCAGCCCGTTCCAGTTCCAGACAGTGCTATTCAGATTGGATTCTACGATTGATGAATTCACTGTGACATAGTTGATTGTCGATTGGGTCGCATTCGATGGGGTCGGAGATACGAATGATACTGCGGGTTTCGGGATAGACGAGGTCGTGAATGTGATATTCACTAATGCGAAATCCATGTTTCCGGACGTGTCGCTGCAATTAATCGACCATAGGTAAGCTGTGTTTCTATCTGTGAATGTTATGCTTGTGAAATTGAATTGTATTGTAGCAGTCACTGCTTTAGTCTCATTCTTTTGCCAACTGCCAGTCCAGTTGCCGTATAATGTACATGTGCCTGTTTCTGAGCTATTGGCTGAGAATATGTATGTGATTCTGTTATTCGTATAATTAACTTGATTACTGATTGTTGGAGGTGTTGAATCTGGGAGTGCTATTGTTACATATCTTGTTTCTGTACTGTTTTCGTTATTGCTTATGTCTTTCGCTGAGCCATAATAAGAGTATGTTCCAGATGATAAGCCTGATTCGTTTACATAATAATACCACTGAGTGCTATTATATTTCTGCAAGTCCGACATGTACAATTGGCTTATCTCTTCCGCGGATAAACTCCTGTTCCATATCATAACTTCATCTATTGATCCGTTGAAATACGAATAAGGAGAAGCGCCTGTCGAACTCGCTCCTATAAACACTGGATATGCCGTATCCTGCATGGTTATTGTAGTCGAAGTGTTTTCTGATAATACACCATTATAATATGCGCTGGTCATAGTTCCATTGTAAGTTCCAACTATGTGCACCCATTCGTCAACTGGAATCACTGGAGTATCAGCGCCAATCATTGCGCCTGCTGAACTTGAAACTCTCCATACGATTGCATCTCCTGAGAAGAAGAATCCATAGCTTTGCTGTGTACTTATGGCAATGTTGCCTTTCCATACAAGGCCGCAGAAAGCTACACTGCATTGATTGGCTTTTCTCTTAACCCAATAAGAGATGGTAATGTTAGACGACATACTCAATGAAGGTGAATCCGGGATAGTCATATAATCATTGACTCTATCAAACTGATATGCCCCTTTATGCTTCCCGGAGGAAGTCCACAATGCATCTCCAAACACGGTCGCATCCTGTGAAGACATGCCCATGTCCACAACTTTCGTGCTATTCTCGCCTAATTCTGAGATATTCTCGAAATTATACATCACAATCAATGATTTATCATAAATGGTATAGTTGGTGCTGTTCCAGTTGTAGATGAATTGCTGCAGACTTGTTTCTGTAATGCTAATATTGACTTGTATGCTGTTGTTGCCTGTGACTGTGCCGTTGGCGTATGTTGGGTTTACGAATGATAATACTGGCGGTTTAGTATCTGCAGTTGTGAATGTTACGTTCTCTCCATATACGCTGTTCTGACTGCTGTCTGAGCAGTTGACGCCCCATACATAATTGAATCCTTCATTAGTGAATGTGATACTGGTGAAGTTGAACAGTCCTGAACTAACTGATTTGGTTTCGTTTTTCTCCCAATTGTTTGACCAGTTGCCGTACAATGTACATGTGCCTGATTCGCTTATGTTTGCGCTGAATATGTATGTCAATCTGTTGTTGGTGTAATTTCTTTGAGTGGTTATTGTAGGCGCGGTTATGTCTATGAGAGTAAATGTGAATATCTGTGATGCATTCCAGAAGTTGTCCGAATCATTCGCGTAATAACGCCAGCCAATCGTTCCGGATGTTACGTTGATTAATGCTGTTGCGCTTGATACGTTTACTGTGCCAGTCATGCTGGTCCAACTGTTGTTTATCCAAGCGCCGGATGCGTTTGTCGAGAAGATGTAACCTGATAATGATTCGTTGTCGTACCAGCTGAGGTTGAATATGCCTGACTCTAAGTATTGTATACTTGTGAAGTTGGTTATATTATTGCTATAGAATAGTTGTCTGTTAGTTGTGAAATTGCCAGACATATTTATTAAATTGCCTTCAGTGTCATTGACATAGATTGTGTAATTAACGTTCCTTCCATAAGTGTCATTTACATTTACGCCGATTGACCATACGCCTTGACTTGTTGTGCCCGAAATTAAGCTCAAAAATCCTTGCCAGAGTATATTGCCGGCATCTGCTATCGTTTGCCAGATGACTATCCATACCCTGTCCACAGGAGTGTCACTCGTTACATTGACATAGAATGTGGCGTTGTTGCCTAGCTCAACTGGATTGGTTGCTGTGACTTGGCTGCTTATCTCAGTGATGTTTATTAATGACATATTCGGGCTTATGAAGTCTTTAGTTGTGAATGATATGTTAGTAGCCCAACCCACATTGCCTGTCGCATCTGTGCAGTTGACTGTCCATAGGTAATTCTGCTTGCTTACATTCAATGTGATTGCTGTGAAGTTGAATAATATATTTGCTGATATGTCGTTCTTAGTCTCATTCTTCTCCCACACGCCCGTCCAGTTGCCGTACAATGTGCAGTTGCTGTTCTCAGTGCTATTCGCTGAGAATGTGTATGTCAGTCTGTTTGTTGTGTAATTAATAAGATTTGTAACTATTGGAGCTGTGCTGTCTAAGATTGTCAAGTATCTTGTATCTGTCGAATTCGCGTTACTGTATAAGTCATTTGCGCTGGCAGAATATGTGTATGTGCCTGCAGTTAGGTTTGATTCGTTAGCATAGAAGTACCACTGCGTGCTGTTGTATTTCTGAAGATTGGACATATACAGCTGGCTGGCTTCATTCGCTGACAAGCTTCTGTTCCAGATCATCAATTCATCAATGCCGCCTTTCCAGTATCTTGATAGGTATGTGAAATGACCAATTCTCGCGTTTCCAGTGCTCCTGACCATAGCTCCGCCGGATCCGCCATATGTACCGCTTGCAGGAACACCATCAATATAGATAGACATATCTGTCGCGCCTCTTATCACACCGACTATATGATGCCAGCTATTGAGAGAGATAGCGACAGAACTGCTTAAGCTTCTCCTATCATTTATTGTTCCGCCGGTTCCGTCACCATAACCCATGTCTAGAACATTGCCGTCGCTGATGTGCAACCAGAATCCGTAATAAGTCGTTGCCGAATCGTCAAGAATGAATACATTTGACCATACTGATTCGTTCTTATAGACCCACACTGAGAAAGATAACGGAAGTGCAAGACCTGGAAGCGCGTCGCCAAGATCAGCGTAATCATTTGTTGTCCCGCCGATGCTCAATCCTTTTCCATAAACTCCTTGCATGCCTACATTAGCATTACCTGTTGTTGTCGCAGTTATGTTGGATTGGCTTAAGTCTACAATTCTTGTCGAGTTCTCTCCTAGGTCTGCTATGGCATCGAAGTTGTACTTCAATACTAAACTGTCATTGTAGAATGTGAAATTGGTTCCGTTCCAGTTCCATGCGAATTCTTTCAAGTTCGCTTCTATGATTGATAGATTGAACTCAATTGAAGTATTTGCTGTTGATGTTCCGTTCGCTGGAGCTAAAGTGTATGTAAGTATTGGAGCTTCTGATTCTTGTATTGTGAATGTATCATTCGCTGTCAACCCGCTGAATCCTTGCTTCTCGCATGTGATATTATGGGTGTATGAAATCGCATCTGTGAATGTCCTGTTGTATTGGTATACGTTTGACAATTCAGTCATTATGTATATCGCTGACCAGTTGTCTGAGTATGTGATGTTACATGACGCGCCTGTGATGAATGCTGCGGATGTGCTGTTTATGTATGTCGCATTGAATGTAACCAACTGACCTGCATTCTTTGGTGCGTTATTTGTTGTTGTAAGATTTGCGTTGGCGCCTGCCGCGAAGCCAGAGAAGTGGCTAACGTTGATTGTCATATTGGTTCCTTGGCAAATATAATCTGTACAGATGTTGGATGGACAGATTGTATTCTCTGAGATTATAGTGTTCCTTGTGCTCTTTAATGCTGAATAGTATATCACTTTGTCAACTCTGCAATCTACGCCGTAGATTATGATTGTGGCGGAGGAGTTCATGGATTGATCCAATACGCTTGAATTGACGAACAAGAATTTGTTGCCGATGATTACGTTCTGATCGAAATTAGCTTGCTGAGCATTAATTGAATTGTTCCATTTTAGTTTACCATATGTGGTGTTCTCAATTGTCGCATTTGCTACGCTGTTTATGTTAGGCTGCGTATTGAAATCGGTTGTAGCGCCGCTGAATGTTGTGTAAATTGCGTTAGGGGAATATCTTGTTATGCTTCTTACTCCGGTGCTGTTCTCGTTTCCTGCATTGTCTTTAGCGCTTCCGTAATATGTGTATGTTCCTACATCTAATCCGATTGTTGCGTTCTTGGATTGATTGACATAGAAGTACCACTGCGTGCTGTTGTATCTCTGGAGATTGGACATGTACAATACTTGTATCTCCTCTTCAGAAAGACTCCTATTCCATATGCGGATCTCATCGAATGTGCCATTAGAAAATTCTGAAGTGCCTGCCCAGCTCCCAACGTATACTGGAGTATTAAGATCAGGTATAGATGTATTAGTGCTATCGGTTTGCGCTACTAATCTACCATCAAAATAGCTTTTGAAGCCATTACTAGTATTCTGTTTCCAGGTCATCAAAATAAAGTGCCTTGCGCCATTTATGGCGGTATTCCCGCCATTTCCATCTATCGAAATCCCAGTTACATACCCGCTATTAGATAGAATATGCCTATTAGAATCGTATCCTACAACAATAAATGATGATGGTTCTGGTTGTTGTCTCACTCCAGACTGCAAATTCGTACCATTAAACCAATATGAAATTGTTATTTCTGAACCGCCTAAATGCAAATTGGATTTGGTCTTGATATAATCATTACCATCTACATGATATGCTCCGCCATATTTTCCCGGAACAAAAGTAGCACCTACTATATCTCCGTCATAGCTATTTCTTGAACCATCTACAACATAAGTTGAATTCTCACCTAAATCGCTCTTATTGTCGAAGTTGTACATCAAAACTAAACTGTCATTGTAGAATGTGTAATTTGTGCCGTTCCAGTTGTAAATAAATTCTTTTAACTGCTCTTCTTGTATACTAATGTTCACTTGTATGCTGGTGTTGCCAGTGGATGTGCCGTTTGCGTATGTTGGATTCACGAATTGCAATACTGGCGGCAATGCGTCTCTTGTCGTGAATGTCACGTTTGTCGCAGCGTATGCTGAATTAGTGCCTGCATCTGAGCAGTTGACTGTCCATGAATATGAATAGATATTGCCGTCGAAGGTTATGCTGGTGAAGTTGAACAATGCGTTCGCTGTTACGCTCTTGGTTTGGTTCTTTGACCAACTGCCTGAGAAGTTGCTCATTAATGTACATGTTCCGGTTTCGGAACTATTCGCTGAGAATGTGTATGTCTGCCTGTCGTTTGTGAAGTTCCTTAATGAATCCACTGTTGAAGCTAATACATCTGCGCTGAAGTTGTTGGACAGATTCGCTATATTCCCTTCAGTATCATTTACGTAGATTGTGTAGTTAGTGACTGGACTGAATGAGCCGTTGATTGGTACTCCTACTGACCATATACCATTTAGAGTTGTACCTGAGAGTAGAGTTAGGAATCCTTGCCATAATACATTGCCGGCATCCGCGATTGTCTGCCAGATGACTATCCATACTTTATCCACTGCAGTATCGCTTGTAATGTTCACACGGAACGTTGCGTTCTCGCCAGGATAGACTGGCTGTGTCGCATTGATTATTGCGTTGGTTGGGTCGGTGATATTGATTACATTCATATTTGGCACAGTGAAGTCTTTTGTAGTGAATGATATATTGCTTGACCAGCCGGTGTTGTTGCTAGCGTCCGTACAATTGACCGCCCATTTGTAATTTTGTTTACTTACATTCAATGTGAATGCTGTGAAGTTGAATGCTGTATTCGCTGTGACGTCCCACTTAGTTTCATTCTTCTGCCAGGAGCCAGTCCAGTTGCCGTAAAGTGTGCAATTACTGCTTTCGGTGCTGTTCGCACTGAATGTATATGTCAATCTATCGTTGGTGTAGTTAATTAGGTTTGTTACAGTTGGAGCAATTAAATCTAAGGCAGTTCCTGTTATGTTTATTGTTCTGATTTCAGTACTGTTCTCGTTTCCTGACGCGCCTTTAGCGCTCGCGTAATAAGTGTATGTACCCGGATCCAGTCCGGTTGTCGCATTCTTAGTCTGGTTAGCGTAGAAGTACCACTGCGTGCTATTGAATTTCATTAAGTTGGACATGTATAATTGTGAAATTTCTGTGGCGGATAAAGTCCTGTTCCAGATTTGCAGTTCATCAATCATCCCATTAAATTCATATCCCGTTTGAACTGAATACAATCTACCCAATACTAAATTATCATTGTCTGAAGTCAACGCAGTAACTGTGCCAGTATTATCCTGAGCACCATTCACATATACCTTAATATCATTATTTCCATTATAGGCAACTGTGTAATATTGCCATGAATTCAAATTCCAAATATTACTCGTTAATACTGAATATGATAAATCTGTAATAAACCTTAACTTGCCAGTATTATCAAATCCAATATTATATCCTTTTGCAATGCTCTCGCTAGATTTAGTCAATACTGAAGTATATTGAGAAGAAGATTTTGCATATATCCATAATCCTATAGTGAATTTGCTTGAAGTTGTGAAATTTAAGCTAGGTGAGTTACCTGCACTAACATAAACTCCACTACCCGCATTAAATTGCAATGCTGAACCATATTTGCCACTTACATTATGGAATGCTGCGCCGTAAATGGTTGCGTTATTTATGCCTAATGCCAAATCAGTTATCCTCGTTGAATTTTCGCCTAGTTCGCTTCTGTTATCGAAGTTCATCATTAACACTAAACTATCATTGTAGATTGTGTAATTAGTATTGTTCCAGTTGTAGATGAACTGACTTAATTGCGATTCTACTATACTGATGTTTACTTGGATGCTTGTATTCTGTGTAGATGATGCATTCACGTAGGTTGGTGCTGCGAATGATAATACTGGCGGAGTTGTGTCTGGTGGCGCTTGATCTGATAAAGTGATGTTCAAATCAAGCAATGAAATAGTCTTAGCTGATCCAACTGTGAACATGGCTCTGTACACCAATGAATTGTTCGCACCGGTGAAACTCTGGTCTAAATATTTTCCGTTTTCTGCTGTGTACCAATTATTGCCGCCGTCCGCGCTTATATCTAAACTTACGTTGTCTCCAGCGGCAACATTATCTGTATTCCATGAAACGTTCGATATGTATGTTATATTCGATGTGAAATTGATTGGCTGTGATGTGAAGTTGCCGAAACCTATTGTAGTTACATTTATTTCGCCAAGCATAAGCCATCCACTTATACCTATGCTTATTTTCACGAAATTTGCGTTCGTAGGAGTTAAAGGAACAAGTATCCATTGCTCGACGTTCGCAATACTATTATTTGTTCCTATATTGGTATAAGATACTCCATCAATAGATCCGTCAACGGTTAATGATGTTGGCGCATTGATGCCGCCAGCGCCCCCTCCACCAGCATAGACCCATACTTGATTTACCATATAGGTTGATGTCAGATTGATGACTATTATAGGAGCACCTAGCCAACCCACTGTCGCTTCTGTAGTTCCATATAACTCTTCCCTAATTAGGCCATTGGTCAACTGGATTCCACCAGTGTCAGGGTATGATTCAGAGGGACTGTTTTGTGAAATGGTATATGGCTTATTCAATGCGACATTGCCGCCTGATGAACTGGAATAGCTTACATTTCCTGATTGCCATGTTGCGGCCTGTATCGCATTAATGCTAGAATTGTCCTCAAATGAATCATAGAAATAGTTGTTCATATTGACTGTGAATGTTCTGGAAGTGCTATTCACGTTGCCGGATAAATCACTCGCGAAGACGTATATTGTAGACACTCCTTCTGACACTAATGCGAATCTTGATGATGTTGAATTGCAGTTTGTGCATATTGTAATGTTTGTGCCGTTGTTTATATTATACCAGATTGTGCCTAACTCACTCAATGAAATATTTATTACTGGAGTTACATCAGCGATTGTACCTGTAGGATAATTGAGAGTCAATCCAGGGGAAGTTGTGTCTCCAATTAATGAAATATTTATTGTTCTTATCTCTGTGCTGTTCTCATTTCCTGTTGTATCTTTGGCGCTGCTGTAATAATTGTATGTTCCTGCGTCTAATCCGGTTGTCGCGTTCTTAGTCTGATTCGCGTAGAAGTACCACTGCGCTGAATTGTGCTTGCTCAATGTTGATGAATATATCATCTGTGCATCGAATGGTGTAACTGATCTATTCAAAATCATAAAGTCATCCAATCTGCCTTTGAACCTTCCCTCGCCTGAATTGAAGTCACCTATCCTGAAAGTGGTCCATTCGAAAGTTGTGGATCCTATACAAGTGCTATTCGCTTGAGCAATGCCATTCTTGTACCATGAAATTATCCTGTTAGTTCCGTCATGCGAGAATGTGAATGTATAATGGTTCCAAGCATTAGCTGTTGCGCCTAATACTGCTTGAGGACAACTGTTCCACCATTCAACTTCTCCAGCATCATAATTTCGGATGACATTCGCAGTGCTCGGCGCAGAATCGAATATGCCGATTGGCGTTGAAGTTGATGGATTGACCCAGAACGAAATTGTAAATGGCAATGAAGGTTTAGGTACGCTAGTTGTCATCACGTCATTAGTTCCGTCAAAGTAGTATGATGCGCCGTACATTCCTGATGAGTTATATACTGGCCCAACAATTGTAGCATTGTAACCATATTTGCTTATGTCAACTGCTTTAGTATCGTTCTCGCCTAGTTCGCTCCTGTTATCGAAGTTGTACAATAATATTGTTTTGTAATCGTAATATGTTGTATTCGTGCCGTTCCAGTTGTAGATGAACTGAGACAATTGCGATTCTTGTATGCTGATGTTAACTTGTATGCTAGTGTTGCTTGTCGATGATGCGTTTGCGTATGTCGGAGCGACGAATGATACTACTGGCGGAGTTGTATCTGGGGGGCCATTGATTGTTATTTGCCTTGCGCCGGTGCTGCCCTCATTTCCGGCAGTGTCTTTCGCTGAGCCGTAATATGTGTACGTACCTACGTCCAATCCGGTTGTCGCATTCTTAGTCTGGTTCGCGTAGAAGTACCACTGCGTTGAATTGTATTTCTGGAGATTGGACATGTATAATTGGCTGATTTCAGTTGCAGATAATGATCTGTTCCAGATAATGGGTTCATCAATCAATCCGCTGTAATAATAGTCATTAACTCCGGCATAGAATCTTCCAATCACTCCGTTGATTCCGGCACTTGCGCCAGGCAGGTTCGTATCAGTAGCTGCTTGTTGGACACCGTCAAGGTATGTATATCTTGTTCCACCCCTTATAACTCCCACAATCTGGTGCCATTGATTTACAGAAGGATTAGAATCTACCTCTATATAATTGAAAGTAGCACCGCTAAATCTAATAAATGATAATTTCGCCGAAGCACCTGTGACAATTCCCCAGCCATTACTTGTATCTTGATGTGTAATAAGACCTTCATAAGCTTCGAACGATGGATTATTGAACCATACAGATACAGTGAAATTATCAGTTAGACTATAAATTGAATTAGTGCCATAATTGATATACTTTCCAATCGCAGTTGTATAAGCACCGCCATATTTTCCTGATGAAGTATAAACTGCATTGCCATATATAGTGCCGTTGTTGCCATATTTGCTCACGTCAACTACATATGTTGAATTCTCGCCTAACTCGCTTCTGTTATTCAAGTTCATCATCAACAACAGGCCATCATTATACATTGTGTAATTCGTATTGTTCCAGTTGTAGATGAATTGACTTAATTGCGATTCCTGTACGCTGATGTTTATTTCTATGCTGGTGTTGCCTGTCGATGTACTGTTTTCATAGGATGGATTTACGAACTGCAGTACTGGACGTTGATTGTCGGCGGTTGTGAATGTGATGTTGCCGGTTATGTTCATGTTGCCTGATGAATCCGAGCAGTTCACGCCCCAGATGTATGTTGTAGATTGGCCGGTGAATGATACTGATGTGAAGTTGAAGGACGTACTGGCTGTTACTTCTTTTGTCTCTATGCTGTTCCAGCCAGACGGCCATGTGCCGTAGAGAGTGCAAGTGCCGGTTTCGGAACTATTCGCGCTGAATGTGTATGTGAGTCTGTCGTTTGTGTAGTTTGTTAGAGAATCGACTGTTGGTGCAGTCACATCAGCGGCAGCAATAGTTATCGTCCTTATGTCCGTGCTGTTCTCATCGCCAGCAGTATCTTTCGCTGAAGCGTAATATGTGTACGTGCCGTAATCCAATCCCGTCGTTGCGTTCTTAGTCTGGTTCGCGTAGAAGTACCACAGCGTGCTGTTGAATTTCTGGAGGTTGGACATGTACAATTGCTGAACTTCTGCTGGAGTAAAGCTTCTATTATATATCATAAATTCATCGATTGAACCTTTGTAATCATAATCACCCGCACCCATGTATCTCCCGATATATTTTGTGCCAGTATATGTCGCCAGTCCGGTCACTTGACCATTCGCATCTTGTCTTCCATTAACATAAATAATGACCGTCGTGCCTGATACGGTAACAGTCACATGATACCAGGTTCCATCAGTCACGCTAGTAGTGCCAGTTATCCAAGAAGGGCCACCAGTCCAGAAACTTAATTTACTTGTAGTAATTCCGCTCTTCATCAATGCATAACCTGCAAATGGTGAAGAAGGATCATATCCGCCGATTATGAAATCGTAGGAAGCGTCAGTTGTTTTCATCCATAACGATAATGTCATATTTGTAGCTATATTCAAACTGGATGCGCTGCCCATATTAATATTGTCACCGGCACCATCGAATTGCATAGCCATGCCGTACTTCGATGTAGCGTTTGCGAAAGAATTGCCATTGACTGAACCATTACTTCCATAGTTACTGAAATCAACTATCTTAGTTGAGTTCTCACCTAGTTCGCTCCTGTTATCGAAGTTGTACATCAACACTAACGATTTATCATATAATGTGAAATTGGTGTTATTCCAATTGTAGATGAATTGACTTAATTGCGATTCTACTATACTGATGTTAACTTGCGTTGATGTCGCGGTCTGAGATGTGGCGTTGTTCTGCGTTGGAGCGACGAATGCGACTACTGGCGGAGTTGTGTCTGGCGGTGCGTTGATTGTGACATATCTTACGTCTGTGCTATTCTCATTGCCTGATGTGTCTTTCGCTGAGCCGTAATATGTATACGTGCCTAGGTCCAATACGGCTGTCGCATTCTTGGATTGGTTAGCGTAGAAGTACCACTGCGTACTGTTGTATTTCATCAAATTGGACAGATAAAGTTGCGATATCTCGTTAGCAGACAGAGCCTTCTTCCAAATCCTTAATTCATCCATCAAGCCATTAAGCTCCCAACCGCCGGAACTAAATTTGCCAATCAAAGTCGCTGTAGTCAATGCATTAAAGTCTGCCGTAACTCCTGAATTATTAAACTTGCCGTTAATATATATATAATCAGAACCGCCAGTTCTGGTCGCAACAATATTATACCATCTTCCTGCTAAAAGTGCTCCATTGCTTTGTACTTCATCTACGCCGCTCTTTCCCCATGTGATTATTCCATTAGCGTACATGCCTAAAGAAACTCCATTGGAAGGCCTTACGACAAACATTGTATTTTTTAGAGAATTCATATACACCCATACAGAAATAGTCACTTCATTAGTAACATCGAGACTATCACTGTCTGCAACACTCAGGCCAGTAGTGCTTCCGTCGAATGCGTATGCTCCATTGTACTTGCCGGACGAATTGAATGCCCCCACTACTGTGCAATTATTAATGTACTTGCTTAAATCAACTATCCTCGTTGAATTCTCGCCAAGCTCGCTTCTGTTATCGAAGTTATACATCAATACCAGGCTGTCATTGTAGAAAGTGTAATTCGTATTATTCCAGTTGTAGATGAACTGTGATAATTGCGATTCCTGGATGCTGATATTGACTTGTACGCTTGTATTCTGCGTAGATGAGGCGTTCGCGTACGTCGGAGCGACGAATGATAGCACTGGCGGAGTTGTGTCTGTCTCGACTGCTGTAGCGAACGTTATGTTAGTCGCCCAGCCTACATTGCCGGATGCATCCGAGCAATTGACTGTCCAGACATAATTCTTATCATAGCCGAATGTTATCGCTGTGAAATTGAATAATGTATTTGCAGTCACTGATTTAGTCTCATTAACTAACCATGCGCTGGACCAATTCCCGAATAATGAGCATGTGCCAGCCTCTGAACTATTCGCACTGAATATGTATGTGAGTCTGTTATTGGTGTAATTTCTTAGCGAGTCGACTATTGGGGCTGTCGAGTCTGCTGCTGCGATTGTTAACGTTCTTACGCCAGTACTATTTTCATTTCCTGATGTGTCTTTCGCTGAGCCGTAATATGTGTACGTTCCTAAATCCAACTGCGTCGTTGCGTTCTTAGTCTGGTTCGCGTAGAAGTACCATTGCGTTGAATTGTATTTCTGGAAGTTTGACATGTACAACTGCGATATCTCGTCTGCGGACAATGTGCGGTTGTAGATACTAACTTCGTCTATTGTGCCATTAGCCCATCCGTTATACACAGTCTCTCCGCCAATCAATAATCTGCTAGTATCTCCTATCATAGGAGTGGTTATGGCCGCACTTGCACTCAATTGTCCGTTCACATAAAGATAAACGTTGGATATATCTGAAGTCGCTGTCAATAAATACCATACATTGTCATCAAGAGTTGTCAATGAATCATATGTATCTTGTCCTATCCAAGCGTATAGCACGTGAGGCGATGCATATCCTAATCCACGTCTGCCTATGGCATACTGTATCTGATCAGGAACAGATTCTTTAGCAAATACGACTTGATCGACTGGGTCCACTCCGTCCGTGGTCTCTCCATTGAACTTGACCCATGCAGACATTGTGACTGTCTCATTTATGTTCAATCCATTATCTCCTAAAACTTCTATATAATCGCTATCCCCATCGAAGTCGTATGCTCCGCTGTATCTGCCCGCGCTATTGAATATAGCATTGGTTATTGTGCCGTTATTGCTGGCTCTGCTCACGTCTACCGCCAATGCAGACGTTTCTCCTAGAGCGGAATTTTCATTCAAGTTCATCATCAATACTAAACTATCGTTATAGAATGTATAATTCGTATTGTTCCAGTTGTAAATGAATTCTTTCAATTGTGATTCTTGTATGCTGATGTTGACTGCAGTGTATGTCACGCTCTGCGATGTGCCATTGTTTTGAGTAGGAGCGACGAATGATACTACTGGCGGAGTTGTGTCTGCGGAGGAAGCTATTGTGATAGTCCTTACATCTGTGCTGTTCTCATTGCCGGATGAGTCTTTCGCGCTTCCATAATATGTGTAAGTTCCTAAACCTAAATTCGATTCATTCGTAATGAAAGACCATTGCGTTGCGCTGTACTTGTTCAAGTTCGAACGATAATTATGTACAATCTCCGCTTCTGACAATGATCTGTTCCATAATCTGATTTCGTCCATGCCGCCAATTAATGTGTAACTATTACCTGGGTAATACCCACCCACTATCTTAAGATCTCTTACTACAGGAGTCACGCCGGCAGCAATGCTTGTTGAGCAATTTATGTTCAATGTGCCGTTGATGTAGATTGCGAAGTATGTAGATGGCTTGAACACGAATGTCATGTGCATCCATTGATTCATTGATGCTGCAGGTATTGGAACAGAAGTACATGGACGTGCATCTTCAATATGCGGTTGAGCCGCCTCCAGATAGGCATATGGATAATAGTCAGTTCCAACTTTCTTGAATCCTAACTGCATACCATTATTGCCGCTCCACATATCCCATGGGATGATATAAGCATTAGCATTTGCGGTTGAATTAACCCAGAATTCTAAAGTGAATCCGCTATTGCCTATTTCCCAGCTTGGTGAATCTGCCACAGTGATTGCGTCAGTTCCTGCATCGCCTATCGCGCTGTATCCATATGGTGAAGGGAATAAGGTGATACCTGAACCGGTTGCGTTATTACCACGTCTACTCATATCTTTGAATGTGGTATAATTGTCTCCGATTGAAGTTACGTTATCGAAGTTGAACGCCATTATCAACGAGTCGTTGTAATAAGTGTAATTGGTTCCGTTCCAATTGTAGACGAACTCAGATAATTGCGATTCTGTGATTGAAATGTTGATTAGTGTTGATGTCGCTGTCTGTGATGTGCCGTTGTTCTGCGTAGGAGCTACGAAAGAAGATACTGGCGGCGTTGTATCTGGTGCGGCTGCTGTAATGAATGTGATGTTCGTCGCCCAACCTACGTTGCTATTGGTGTCTGTGCAATTGACTGTCCATACATAGTTCTTATCATAGCTGAATGTGATTGATGTGAAGTTGAATAATGTATTTGCCGTGACTGATTTGCTTTCATTAATCGCCCAAGAGCCGGACCAGTTGCCGAATAATGAACACGTGCCTGTCTCTGAAGAGTTCGCGCTGAATATGTAAGTGAGCCTGTCGTTTGTGTAGTTCTTCAATGAATCCACTATAGGCGCTGTTGAATCTCCAATTGTGATTGTGATAGTCCTTACATCTGTGCTGTTCTCGTTTCCTGAAGTGTCTTTAGCGCTTCCGTAATAGGTGTATGTTCCAAAGTCTAATCCAGTTGTCGCATTCTTGGTCTGGTTCGCGTAGAAATACCACTGCTCTGAATTGTATTTCTGGAGGTTGAACATGTAAAGTTGCTGTATCTCTGCATAAGACAATGATCTGTTCCATAACATGACTTCGTCAATCAAGCCGTCGAATGGGAATGCGTTCTGGGTGATGTCTTTGCCTATTCCGAAGTTTGTTGAACCTGTATCCAATGTCCTGGCTAAAGACCCTTCAGGTTTTCCGTTGAGATAAAGTGCTATATGAGTTCCATTGTAAGTATAGCCTACGAAGTACCATGTGTTTATGCCTAAAACTGTACTTCCTGCCAAATCTTGATTATATCCCGAGAAATATAAATTGTTAGAGATGACATCAAGCATTGATAATTGAGTATTGCTTCCAGTGCCGTACCCTACAATTCCGCCATTCGCTGTTGAGTCTCTGTTAATCCATGCGAATGCTGATCTCGGTCTTGCGCCGGTCGGCACTATTGGACTTGCTGTGATCACACCAGTGCTTCCATCGAAGTGCATTGCTTTGCCGTATTTGCCTGTGCTGTTAACTATCACGCCGGAATTTAAAGTTCCATTCTTGCCGTATGATGAAATATCAACTGCGTATGTTGCGTTATCACCTATCGCAGAATAATTATTGAAATTGTACATCGCTAAAAGACTATCATTGTATAATGTTGTGTTTGTATTGTTCCAGCTATAGATGAATTGTGATAATTGCGATTCTTGGATGCTGATGTTCACTTGTATGCTGGTGTTGCCAGTGGATGTGCCGTTTGCGTATGTCGGAGCTTTGAATGATACGGCCGGGTAGACCATATCCGAAGCAATTGTGATTGTCCTTGCGCCAGTGCTGTTCTCATCACCAGCAGTATCTTTTGCGGATGCGTAATATGTGTACGTGCTGTAACCCAATCCAGTCTCGTTCGCATAGAATGACCATTTATCAGTATCATATTTGTATAAGTTTGAAGCGTAGACTTTCTGGATATCTGCAGAAGTCAATGATATGTTCCATAATCTGAATCCATCAAGATAAGCGCCCCAATCCTGGGTGCCTAATTGATAATTGCCGATTGAATACAGCAAACCATCGCCTTTTGTGGAAGAATTACATACGTTCACTCCATCGATATAGAATTTCGTCTGAGTGCCAACTCCTAATGCGCAAAGGTGGTGCCAACCTGCATAATTATCAGTATCAATGGATGGACTGCAAAGTACGTTATCACCGCCATCATCATTGTCATACATGCCTAACAAACCATCACTCTTAACAATTACTTGATGATCTGTATCACTGCCCCTCATTAAAGTTCTCCACCCAGTACCGCTTGCCGATAGCGGGAAAGTAGACCAAGTGCACATTGTCCAAGGCCCGCTCAATAAAATGTTCTTAGATAGGAGCATAGTGTCAGCATCTCCTTCAAACTCAATCGCCCCGCGATATTTTCCAGAAGTTATTGCTGAAGTGCCAGATAATGTCGCTGTATCATTGTTCCTGCTCACATCGACTGCTTTTGTACTGCTCTCGCCTAATGCTGATGAATTATCGAAATCAAACATTAAGACTAGGCTATCGTTGTATAATGTGTAATTCACATTGTTCCAGCTATAGATGAATCGAGATAGATCTGATTCAATCATACTGATATTGATTTCTGTTGAAGTTGTTGTCTGCGAGTATCCGTTCGCTTGCGTTGGAGCAGTGAATGATAATATTGGGGCTGATACACCTCTGGTAGTGAAGGACGCATTTGTCGCAGACCAAGCAGTATTACCGGTTACATCGGAACAGTTTACTGACCAGAGATAATTCTTGGCTGTGCCATCGAAAGTTATACTTGTGAAGTTGAATGATACTGCCGCAGTGACTGATTTAGTCTCGTTCTTTGACCATGAGCCAGTCCAATTTCCGTACAATGTACATGTGCCTAACTCACTAGACTGCGTAGAGAGTATGTATGTGATCCCATCATTATTGTAACTCACTAACGAAGAGATTGTAGGTGGTGTCGAATCTACACCGCCTTCCTGTACAAGAATCTCTTGATTTGCCGCTAGCATAACTAGGAATACCGGCAATACGCCTGAGCCATCTGTTGATTGCGTATTGATCTGCACTGAATTGTTGTATGCGCTGTAACTTGTGCTTTCTTTCAATCCGCTTACTGTGTAATTCGCAATATTCAATGTCTGAGTATTATTGTCAATCCAAGTAACATATGTATTATTCCAAGCGTTGTTGATTACTCTGCTCATATTGAATGCATACGACTGATTCAATGCTGTCAATACTGAAACGTTGCCTGATTGCGCGCATGATTCCATCCCTGCCAGTTTCTGGCAAGTGAATACTGTTCCGGCTGTGCCTGTGCTGTCCCATGAACCTGCTTTAGCTGCATAATTCAATCTTGCAGTGCTGGTAGTGAAATGAACGGCAACTCTGCCGCCTCCGCTGCCTGCGCCGCCAGTATATCCGTTAGCAGTGATTGAGCCGGCGCCTTTCAATATGTTTGTTATGATATATACTGAACCGCCTGCTGAATCCCATGCAGTAGTTCTTCCATTCGCTGCAATTGTTCCGTTGATTGTCAATGTATCTGAAACGTTCAAGAATATTTTACCGCCTCCGCCAGTGGTGCCTGAAGCGCTACCGTAATCAACTGGAGCGACAGCGTTGCCGTACACATAGCCTTGATTAGAACCTACACCGATGCCGCCATGGCTTGCGCCTGAACCTGATTTGTATCCAGGACCAGTGCTTCCGGAATATCCTCTACCAGTAGCTGTCAGCAAACCTGATGGCCCTATGGTCATATTTATTGTGGTGATATTGATACTATAATTTATTGAAGATTGCGGACCGGAATGAGTCATAGTTCCATTCAGTTCGATATAATCATAGCTTCTTGGGAAGTCTGCGACATAGACTGCGCCAGCTGGAACTATCAGCGTCCTATTAACAACAAACTTGAAGTTTCCACCGCGATCTCTTATTCTGCCATCATCTGAGAAATTTATAGTTGTATATGTAGAACCAGTAGAAGGCTCGACTGCTAGCATACCTGCGTTTCTTATTGTCAAATTATCGTAAGTATAATTCTGTAATAAATATGTGGCTGGAGAAACTAGTACGTAGTCAACACCATAAGTGCCTGAGGTTAGATCGCCATTATCAATAATTAAATCTCCGTTAGGCTGCGATGCAGATTTTATGAATACAGTTCCTGCTGAACCGGTAGTGTCCCAAGAACCTGCTTTAGCTACATAAGTCAATGAAGCAGTACTGGTTGTATAATAAACCGCAATCCTTCCGCCACCACTGCCTGCACTGCCAGTAATACCATTTGCGGTAATTGAACCAGTGCCTTTCAAAGTATTTGTGATTATGTATACTGAACCGCCAGCAGCGTCTCCATTCGCGGTACGTGCGTTTGCGGCAATAGTTCCGGATATTGTCAATGTATCTGACACATTCAAGAATATCTTACCGCCGCCCCAGTTATTGGCTGAAGCGCTGCCGTAATCAACTGGCGCTTTAACGTCGCCGTATATGTAATTAGCATTAGAACCATATCCCATACCGCCATAGCTTGCGCCGGCCGCTGAATTATAGCCTGCGCCTGTGCTTGCGATATACCCTCTGCCAGTTGCGCTTAATGAACCGGTTGAAGAGATGGTCATATTTATTGTTGTGATATTAATGCTGTAATTAGTTGCAGTATGCGGACCTGAATGCATGATTGTTCCGTTCAGTTCGATATAATCATAATCTCTAGGTGTGTCTGCTAAATAAACTCCTGTACCTGGAACTATTAAAGTCCTATTCACTACAAATTGGAAGTTGCCACCTCTGTCTCTGATCCTTCCTGCTGCTGAGAAGTTCAAATTAGTATAGGTTGAACCTGTCGAAGGCTCTACCGCAAGCATTCCGTTATTCCTAATTATGATATTGTCATAAGTATAATTCTGCAATAGAGGAGTTCCTGGAGAAGCTATCTGATAATCTACGCCATAAGTGCCTGCATCTAGATTGTTATTATCAATATACAAATCGCCATTTGTCTGCGATGCGGATTTCATGAATACAGTTCCTGCTGCGCCGTTGCTGTCCCAACGACCTGAACTTGCGAGAGTGGTTAATGTTGCAGTATTGGTTGTATAGTATATCGCAATCCTACCTCCGCCTGAACCTACGCTAGCGCTAGCACCTTGAGCAGTGATTGAACCACTGCCTTTCAAAGTATTAGCTATAATATAGATTGAACCGCCGGCACTGCCATAATTACTAGCGGCGCCGTTCGATGAAATCGTTCCGCCGACTGTGAATGTATCTGTAACGTTCAAGAATATCAAACCGCCACCTGCGCCATTACCACCACTGCCGTAATCGACAGGCGCTTTCACATCGCCGTAGACATAACTTGAACTTGCGCCGTCACCGACACCGCCGTGGCTTGCACCAGCGTTCAGTTTATAGCCAGGACCTGTGCCTGACGCATAGCCTACGCTGTTCACGTTGATTGAACATGTCGAACACATTGTCAAGTTTTTGGTTGTGATGTTCACTTGATAGAAGTTGGATCCGGATACTGCTCTGTGAGTGATAACTGAAGCGTTGATTATGTTGATTTCGTTCGCTCTGATTGTCACGCTTGTGTTATAGACTGTCAATGTATTCGCGTCTGTTATGTTTATGATGTCGCAATTGACACTTGCGTTCAAGTAATATGATTGATTGACTATCCATGTGCCGGTCGCGTCTGGGCAGATGTCTGTGTAGTTGATGGCTGGTGGCGCTGATGCTTCTGCGACTGTGAATGATTCGTTTGTTGCGGACCAGCCGACATTATTCGATGCGTCTGAACAGTTCACTGTCCATACATAATTTGAACTATCCTGCGCGAATGTTATTGCGGTGAAGTTGAATAATGTGTTCGCTGTGACGTCCCACTTGGTTTCGTTCTCTAACCATGAACCGGACCAATTACCGAATAAAGTGCAATTACTGCTCTCGGAACTATTCGCTGAGAATGTGTATGTCAATCTGTCGTTTGTGTAATTCCTTAGCGAGTCGACTGTTGGGGCGGTTGTATCTGCATTTAAATCTTGCACGATTATTTCGTGGTCTGATCCTAGACTGACTGTGAAGTTTGGCAATAAACCTGAACCATCAGTAGTCAATGTAGAGAAATTCTCGGAATTATTGTATATAGTATAATCTGTAGATGCTTTCAATCCAGACAGTGTATAGTTCAAAACAAGTATACCTGTATCATTCCATTTAACTAAAGAATTTGTCCATGACGAAGTTATAGTCCTAGTTATGTTAGCGGAATACGTCTGGTTGAAATCTGTGTTTAACGAAACGCCACCGGATGATTCGCATGATTCTGCGCCTGCGATGTATGCGCATTTGAAGAGCGTACCTGGGCTGCCCGCAGGGGATGCACCTGCAGTTCCCCCTAATATATTATAACTAATTGCTGAATTATCAGTTATATAACTGATTGAAATTCTGCCACCGCCACCGCCGTAACTTGAAGCACCACTGCCAGTGCCTCCTAATACGCTAATTGTAGAATTACCTAACAAGCGGTTAGTGATAATGTATACTCCGCCACCAGAAGCACCACCTCTAGTTGAAGAACCTGCATTGCCGTTTGCAGTTATAGTGCCATTGATTGACAATGTATCTGTAACATTCAAGAAAATATAACCTGCTCCATGAGAAGATGCCCCGGTAGGTCCACCACTACCCCAACGCAATGGTTGTATAATACCGTCATAGATTGTAGTGATTGCCTGCCCTCCACCAATGCCACCATGACTGCCTCCGTTATTAGTAGCTGTTGCAACCCCTGGCCCTGACCCCATAGTGTAACCAAGACCATTTACATTTATGGATCCGCTTGGGAAAATGGTTAGATTCCCTGCAGTGATGTTAACACTATAAGTAGGTGTAGAACTATGTCCGCTATGGATAACTGTTCCGTTTATCTGAAGCTGGCTATATGTTCTAGCATAATCTGCTATAAAAGTCGCACCAGATGGTATGGATACAATTGGATTAGTGAACTCCGCGAATGGGTTGCCTCTATCTCTTATCTTTCCATCACTTGACCAATTCAAATTTGTGTATATTATTCCCACATTTGAGGAAGAATTGAGCTCCATTATCGCTTTATTCCTTATCGTGATAGTATCAAATGTATAATTTTTATTTATGTAAGTATAACCTCCCCCATTGGTAATATAGTCCGAAGGAATATTGGAATTGTCTATAACTAGATCTCCATTAGATTGAGATGAGGATTTCAAGAATAACGTTCCAGCGCCGCCATCATAATACGCGTTTCCTCCCATCTGAGTATAAGCTATTTTTGAATTATCTGTTGTATAATAAACTGCAATCCTTCCTCCAGAACCGCCATCTTCATTCGCTGAACCAGTTCCGCCATTACCTCCAATCGATGTGATGGTCCCGTTACCGGCGAAATTATTTACAAATAATAAAATACCTCCTCCAGATGCGCCCTCTTGGTTTATAGAACCAGTGCTAAATCCATCTGAAGAAATAGTTCCATTAATAGTCAATGTATCAGTAACATTCAATAATACATAACCCCCGCCTGCACCATGAGCCGAACCGCTACCCAGTTCTGCTGGCAATTTAATATCGCCATAGACCTTTGTATTTGCTGCACCACCTGAAAGTCCGCCATAACTGCCACCTACTGAGACTGAAGTATAACCTGGACCATTACCTGCTGCATAACCTAATTGATTTACATTAATTTTTGAACCTGAATAAATAGTGAAATTGCCTGCTGTAACATTAATAACATATAATTGAGTACCTGCATTGGCTCTATGGTCCAAAGTCGCTGTGTTCATCAAAGTGATTTCATTAGCTGTTATTGTCACGCCTGCTTGATAGACAGTCAATGTTGTTCCTGACACATTGATTACATCACAGAATACTGAAGAGTTCAATCTGTAACTGTTTAAGACCTGCCAATTGCCTGTTGCGTAAGATGGACATGTAGCGTAAGTTAAACTGGTAGTGAATGAGATATTACTGCTTGATATTTGATATCCATAATTGTCTGTGCAATTGATATTCCACATATAATTAGTGTCATTATTAGGGAAGGTTATACTAGTGAAATTGAATAATCCTGCATCCACTAATTTTGTTTCGTTCGCTGACCATGTCCCAGACCAATTGCCCATCAATGTGCATGTACCAGGTTCAGGCGAGAATACTGAAAATAGATACGACAATGCATCGTTAGTGTAATTAATCTGATTTGATAAAACGTATTGCGCCGGGAATTGCACTGCTTGCCACCTGACAGTCGTTGTAGATGTGCCACCTGTTTTAGTAACATTTATGTGAGTGGTGTTCATCAATTCGAATCTTGTTTCGCCGTTCGCGTATATTATTGTTGCCGCAGCAATCATTGACCCGAATAATCCTGTTTGATTCACTATTATAGGATAAGAGTTCAATCTGGTGATTGACGAACCTGCGATACCGATTGCTAAAGAACCATTTTGCACACTAGCTCCTGGCATCGTAATCACATAATACTGCAATTTCTGAGTGCTTGTCACGCTGTTCATGCCAAATGTCAAAGCAGTATCATTCTGAACTAATGAAGAAACGTAATTTTGGTTCATCGATATTCCGCCCGTATTGGAATGATATACCCAAGTCTTTGTAACATCTACTGGATTTATGTTAACCACTTGAGTTGTTGCAATCATATCTGCAATCTGGCCTTGTTGTACTATCGAACCATCATTGAACTCTACTACGAAATAACCAAGAGTGCTTATACTTCTGGGCTCATTAGTTGTTCCTCTTTGGAAAAATAATTCTGTGCTTGATGTGAAATTGCCCATCCACATCCTGTCCTGCAATGTTGAAGTTGTTGTTGTCTCGTTAGATGTAGCGCCGCTGACTATCACTATAGATTTCGAAAGATCGACTGCATTGATTGTACTAACTAGTATTGTAGCAGTCTTATTCGGAGTTGTTAATGTACCGAATTGTACATTGATATGCTCGCCTTCTATGACTTGCCAGCTAACGTTGACCACTCCTGCATTGAATTGAACAATCTCGAATTGATTGTCAATTCCAGGCAGCCATCTTGCATAAATACCAAGATGGTCTTCATCATCATAAGTAGCTCCTGCCGCTTTGCTCAACAAGATGAATGCTCTACTTGTATTAACAGCAGTGCTTAATGTGACTGTTGTGTTCCCATTTATGTTCAGTGTGCCTTGTTGAGTGAACCATTCAATACCTTGTTGAGATAAAGCACTCTCTGAATATTGGGTTCCGGATTTCGCAGGAGTCTCTGGTACGATTGGTTCTTCAATTATTTCTGTTTCGTTCTCGGTGGTATTTTGTTCCGGCAATGTTACGTTCTGGTCAGTTATTGATTCTTCCGACGCTGTTGCATTGCTAATTACTTCATCTACAACAACATAATTACCGGTAGATAATTCGTTCTTATTAGCAGATACAACCAGAGTCAATTCAGATACAACGTTGTACTCTTTCCTGACATCGTAAACTACATCAACGGAATACAAGTCAACTGAATCAATTAACATTCCGTCTGCATAGACATCAAGCGTACCGAAGTCATCACGCGTCTGCGTAACCAACGTAACTGTTCCATTCAAGTTGTATATCAACGACGAATTCACATTATTCGAGAACAACGCGTTTCCATTGACATAACCTGAATCCTCAATCGGTATCCATACACCGGACTCAATCACTTTACCAGTAATTTCTGGACCAAGGTACATAGAAGCCGCCAGCAATCCGATTAGCATGACCATTAGGAAAATCTCCTTAGAGGTTACACTATCCTGTGATCTAATGTACTTGGGCTTCATTTTCCTCTGCCAATTTCTTCTTTTTCGCGCGAGAATATACGGTCCAGATGTTACGCTCGTCCCTATTCAGAAGTACGCCTATCTCATGGTAGCTCAATCCGCGCTCGTCTTTCAAGTATAGAACAATAGATTCGAGGACTGCTAATGAGTCCGAACTGCGAAAGATGTGCGTTGGGATGCTTATATGAGAAAGAGAGCTAATGACATCTAGAGTATCCCCACTTTTTTTGCCTAAATTTGCCTGTTTCTTACTATTTTTCAAATTGAATACACATATTGTATGTATTATTCTTTATAAATCTTACGATAAACCTAGCTTTTAATGCAAATTACTCATAGTTAAAGATAAATGTACATACATTGTGTGTATAAATAATAAAATTTTTAACGCAACGGATTATATAGGTAATTCTAGCCCCTTTTTCCAAATCCCATTACGAAAATCATATAATTTATATTCAATAAAGAAAGAATATGCAGAATGGAACATTATTTCTCAAGCGAACAAACATCTGCGTTCAATCCAGGGCTAATCAAAGCTAACTTGAGGGGCAGGCAATTCGAACTATATACTGCATCAGGAGTATTCTCAATAGATAAAGTAGACAAAGGGTCAGAACTATTGATAGAGAACTGCATAGTCAAAAAAGGGTGGGAAGTACTGGATATTGGATGCGGGTATGGCGCAGTGGGAATTGCGATAGCTATTACAACTGATGCGAAAGTTACTATGACTGATGTAAACAAACGCGCAGTGAAGCTTGCGCATATGAACGCAAAGCATAACCGCATCAAAGTGGACATTCTTGAAGGCGATCTATATGAGCCAGTCAAAGACAAGAAGTTTGATACTATCCTGACTAATCCGCCGTATAAAGCAGGCAGAGAGATCTGCTATAAGATCATTGAAGATTCTAAAGAGCATCTGAAAGATGGCGGATTACTACAATTGGTCGCAATGCATAACAAAGGAGGAGCCATGCTTCAAAAAAAGATGATTGAAGTGTTTGGTAATTCTGAAGTGTTAGCGAAGAAGTCAGGATATAGGGTTTATTGTTCTAAAAATATCTAAAATTGCGCCAATACCCTCTCTATAGATTCAATCGTACTGCTCCAGCTGAAATGTTTCATTACAGTTATCCTTGCGCGCTTCCCGAACTGAGATATGCTTTCCTTGTTCTGAATCAGCCATTGCAGTTTCTTCTTCAAAACAGTGACATTGCGTTTAGGGAAGAAGAAACCATTCTCGTTGTTCTCGATCAATTGCTGAGCAACGCCTACTTTAGTAGATACTACGCAGCATCCGCTGGACATAGCTTCCAAGATTGAAAGAGCAGTGGTTTCAGTCAGTGAAGGCAAAACAAATATGTCCATCGCTTGATAATATGGAATGACATCATCTTTAGCGCCAGTGACTATGATATTCTCTTTTGATTTGAACATGTGCATATAATTCTCGAGACCTGGGCCCACAATCAATAGTTTGACATCCTTATTTTTCTTATTGAGCCATTCAAATGCTTTGTACAATGTCATGATATCCTTATCACGACTTACTCTGCCGCAATAGCCAATCACTATCTCTTCTGGCTTTATGCCTAAGGATTTCTTTACTTCGGATCTATCTGCCGCCGGAATGAACTTATCAGTATTAATCCCCATTGGAATCAAAACTTTGTTCACTGAAATGCCTTCCTGCTCAAAGATGTCTGCAACTTCCTGCGTAGGAACCATCAGGATATCGCACTTGCCATAATTTGACCTGGCAAGATATCTAGTGACCCAGCCAACTATTCGATTAAGAATCGGATAAGGCGTGCTTTTCTCTGCGAGAACCCAATCAATGGAATGGACATAGCCGACCAATGGCTTGTTGAATTTCTTTGCCAATCGTATAGCTGACCAGCACAATGGAGCAATAGTCTGCACCCATACTATATCTGCTTCTTTTACATAACTTTCCATTTTCTTAGAAACTGGATATGCGAATGGGAAATCGTTTGCGCTAAAAGGAGATAATTTGTATCTAATGATCTCAACATCTGGAAATGCTGTGGATGCGCCGGGGAAATCCGGTGCGAGAACCTTGACATCATATACTTTCGATAGCTGCGGCAATACTTCTACTAAAAATCTCGCGATGCCGTCCCATCGCGGAAGGAAATTATCCGTGACTATCAATAATTTGTGTCTGCTCATCTTATGATGTAGAACCTCTCTGCATATCTTGTGCCATTCATTAAACCATAGACTATAGCTTTTACATAGACGCTCCAAAGCAAGCTGAACATCGCAATGTGCTGGCTCTCAAAGGATTCCAATGCCTGCAATTTCTTCTTGAATTCGTCTGTGATATCTACATAATGGCATGGCTCGAAACGATTCTTGAAATTGAAAAGGTTCCATACTTCAAAAACATAAACTCTGCCTTGGTAATTCATCACATCAAGAACCGGCATGACTATTTTGTTAACGCAGGGGTGGTCCAATGATGGAATATCTTTATCGTCTGATGCGTGGAGAAAAATCTTATCAGGATTATATTTGTGTATTAATTTCCTGAGCTTAGAACTGATATGCATCGTCTCTGCATCTTGCATGAATTTTGTCTCTTTCATGCCAAGGAACAACACTTCAGAACCGCCTATAATTTTATCAGCCTTCTTCGCTTCAAGAACTCTAATCTTTTTTATTATCTCTTCCTTCAAGTGAGGGTGGCTGCGTTCGCCGAAAGAAAATATCACTGTGATTATCTTTGCGCCTTCTTTTGCTAATTTAGCTAAAGTACCTCCTGGACCAAGGATGTGGTCATCGGAGTGCGCGCAAAAGACCATCACTGTTTCTGGCATATTAAATAATTGATAATATTATTATTTAAATTATACTATTAAAGCAGATACCTACAAATGAGGCATTGCTTCTTCGATCAATGGCAAGATTGATTTAATCTCATCTTTGTTCATCCTGCCCAATTTAGCGAAAGTGTATTCGCCGGCCTTTGATTTGGTCTCTCTTGTTATCTGAAGTTTAGGCATTCCGCCATTATATGTGAATACTGCCACAGTTATCCTTGAGTTGTCGAACTCAACTGCGCTAGAAAATAAATTCTTGTCCAAGTTTTTGTCGAATCCTACCATTTTAGTTACCCCCTATATAGTGCAATGTGAATGCGTCGGTCGGGAATCGAACCCGAACATGCGGCTTGGAAGGCCGCAGTCATAGCCGTTAGACCACCGACGCGTTTAATCTTAGATACTATATTCAATTTATAAATCTTATTATAATATAATATTATATAAAGTATATTTATTTAGAGTGTTCAGAATTTTCGCTATGGTCGCCAATGCCACTTCACATCTACTTCTTGTTTTAGATGTCAAGATAAATCTTGTAGTTACATATACCGCTAGTATGTTCAGAAAGGGCATTTGTACATTCTGAACACTTAGATTTAGCACGTGTTATGCAAGAATGCGGCGACTTTCTTGTGATCTTTGACTAGCTCGTTATATTTCGTGCAAGCGTCTGATGTTTTCTGGATTATGAGTTTAATTTTCTGGTTTTCGATGAACTCTTTTATCGCTGGAAGTACCTTGATAACCCCGTATGCGCCTGTTCCTATAATTATGTAAGAAGGTCTTGAATTGACTAAGTCTGCTAAGTCGCCCAACGTAAGTTTGTGGTCTTCTAAGTAATGGTACGTGATGACTTTCTCATTCAGCATCTTGATGTTCGACTCATAGACTTTTCCGTCGATGGTGAACTTGCCGAACTCGTATTTTGTGATCATACGGAGAAGACTAACTTCTGGATTTATTAAATTATTTATTTTGCCGTCAGGTTCGCCATGTGCTTCTTTTGCATGATGACAGACTTCCCCGGGGACAGGGTACCCTGTCTATTCTATTTGTAACATGATATGGCTCACAATGGACGGCAAAATCTGAATAAAAAAGTTAATAACCAAAACATATAAATAGAAAGAATACTGAAAATAGTATAGAGGTGAATATCAATGCAAATAGATTTATACAAAAGACCTAAGAATGTCCTTATCATAGAAGGTTTTCCAGGTTTCGGGCTTGTGGCAACTATCGCTACTGAATTCTTGATTGATCATCTTGAGACTGAACTCATCGGAAAGATATGGATCTCGGAGATGCCTGCGATTGCTGCAATACATCAAAGCAAAGTCGTACAACCTTTGAGCATACATTATAACAAGAAATACAATATTGTGCTCATATATGGAATCACTGCGACACAGGGTATCGAGTGGAAATTAGCTGATGCTTTACTACAGATTGCTAATGAACTTTCTGCACGAGAGATATTGTGCTTAGAAGGTATTGGCGCAGCTAGTCAAGAACAAACAGAAGAAAAACCTAAAGTGTTCTATTACTCTAATCAGTCCAAAATCGGAGATAAACTGAAAGCTTTGGATACTGAAGCGCTCAATGAAGGAATTATCATGGGAGTGACCGGCGCGATGCTAATTAGGAATGAGAAGATTCCATTCTCATGCGTATTCGCAGAGACTGCGAGCAATATGCCTGACAGCAGAGCAGCAGCGAGAGTGCTTGAGATAGTCAATCATTACTTAGACTTGAAAATTGATACAGGCCCATTACTGAAACAAGCTGAAAAATTCGAAAGCAAGCTCAAAGGAATTATGCAAAGTTCTAAGAAAATGACTGAAGATCAGAAGAAGAAAACATTGAGCTACATGGGCTAAAAGCCCTTTTTTCTTTACTTTTTCTCTTATTTATTGACAAAAGAACTAGTGCCTAATAGGCATTTTTTAAGGTTTTATAGTTCATATATGGATTGCTTAAAGGTTTTAAGCGAAAATTAAAGAATTTAATCTCAACTCTCACTTTTTACCACCCAAAAAATCAAAGGTTTTTGTCAAAACTTGAATAGTTTAATTTATATTTTGAAATATAAGCTTTGTAGTAGATAATGTATATAATCTCTAGCTTCTAATTTATACTTTCAAGTATGGTATTGTGCAAAATTTTGATCCAAAATGGACACTTTTCTGCAAAACAATTGCGCTAAAACCTTTAGTTTTTGATTAAAGGTTTTGCATTCCTCGACGGAAAATTTAAATAATTCCGGGAAGGCAATAGAATTGTTGCGATAAGAGTTCCCTTATTGGAAAGGCTATAAGCCTTAAAAATAAGGTCTAGGCGAGGTGTTGGAAGCAATCAAGCAGAATTGCGCAATCTACATCAGAGTAAGCACTGAGGAACAGGCTAAAAAAGGCATAAGTTTGCCCGCTCAGAAGGACAAATGCTTAGCGTTCTCTACTGCTAAGGATTGGAATGTCTATAAAGTTTATCGCGACGCTGGTTTCTCTGCAGGCAATACCAAAAGGCCCGCTTTTATCGAACTTCTAGAAGATGCTAAAGCTAGGAAATTCAAGACAGTTCTGGTGTATAAAGTTGATAGGTTCTCTAGGAGATTACGCGATCTAATATTGATACTTGATGAATTGAAAAAATATGATATCAATTTCACATCTGTAAGCGAACAGATAGATACGACTACTGCAATGGGTGAAGCCTTCTTCCAAGTCATAGGCGTATTCGCGCAGCTTGAGCGAGGCATGATTAAAGAAAGAGTTACTATGGCATTTGATAAGAAAGTTAGCGTTGGAGAAACTGCTAATAGAGCACCATTCGGATACACTTATCAAGGTAAAAAGCTCGTGCCTGATGATGAGAACTCCACTAAAGTGAGAGATATATTCAAGATGTGGGCTTCTGGAATCAATTACAAAGCGATTTCTGAAGAGTTTTCCATCGCCCCCTCAACATTGTATGAGATTATAAAAAATCCAACCTACATAGGTAAAATACGCTATAAAGGCAAGCTTTTCAACGGTCAGCATAAGCCACTTATCGACGAAGAAACATTCATGAAAATAAATACTGATTTCAAAATGGAAGAAAACCTTTAAGCATCGCTTAAAACTTATTGCTCCATGAAAGGACCTAACTGCTTCTGAGACAGATTGACTATGTTCTCCTTCTTCTGCAATGCTCTGAATTCATCGTCCAGAGATATGATTGGTTTGCCTTTGATATAGCGTTTTATGACAGGTACGCCCTTCGCGATTATGTTAGTCAAATAGCTTCTTACCAATGATTCTGACATGGATAAAGCTTGCGCAATCTCTGCATAACCGATTGCTTTTTCTGCAGAATAAATCACTGTGAAAATACGCTTCTCGTTCACTGCAAGTGGCTGTATTGTGTATGAATCTGCATCTTCTGCTGCCTTGAAACTATCGTCTAATTTCCTTAAGAATAATTCAACGTGCTCAAGACGATCAGAAAGCTTGTCTATACGTGCATCCAACTCTGTAAGATACTCAAAATTAGCCTGCAACTCGTTAGTATTCTCGTTAATTCCTTCTAGATGCTGGCTGAACTCTTCCTTAATCTTATCGAAGGCTCTTTTCAGTTGGTATTTCAGCGAAACTATAGAGCCTTGCCTCTCTGGATTTATTATGTTTGACACCCCATTGACGATGTAATGTCCACTTTTATTTAAAGATTTAGAACGTTCTGTAATAGGTCAGCAACGGGTAAATTTTGCTCATTCCTTCATAATTACTGACGTCCCTGAGGCACAAGAAGTCCATAGGACTTCTGTGCGCAGAAGTGCTAATTAGCACTTCCGCTGACTGGAGCCCAGTCAGTTCTCTTCTTTAGCGATAAAATTTACAATTGTTGCTGACCATTATTAGAATGCAAAACTTTATGAATAATAAAAACTCAAATATAGGTAGTTGGGGTAATCATGTCAATATTCGGCAAGAAAGAAATGCAGAAATTAGTAGAGAATGTGAAGATTTCTTTTGACAAAGTCAGAGAGGAAACCAACGAAATAATCGACTTTCTACATCATTTCAAAAAGAAGCAAGATGAATACGATATTAGGCTAAAGCTCGTCGAGAATCAGATAAATTATATGCCGAAAACACCTAGTGATATTAAGAAAATAATCGATCAACATTATTCTTATGATCATATACTTTCACGCATAAATATATTGAATGACAAGGTTGAAACACTTATGGATGATCGCAGACCTACTTTAAGGCGCCTACAAGAGATAGAACACTCACTTTCAAAAGCGGGCAAGGTGAATGAGCCAATATACTTGAGAGTGAAGCAGCTGCAAAACAAGCTAGAGACACTTGAAAATAGGCCAGTACACACTTTATCACCTATCCATACTACATATGTATCACAACCTAGGGTAAATCAGCTGCGGGAAAAGATCATTGAGAAGGTCACTCGCAATTCTAAGCAATATGTGAAGAATGTAATACTCTCACTTATACAGAAATATGGCAATATATCGGGCCTTAACCTTAAGGAAATGGTAGTTGATGAGCAAGGATTATGCTCAAAAAGCTCATTCTATAGACTTCTCACTGAGCTTGAAAAAGAGCATCCTATGAGTATCAGTTGGAAGGGCAAAGAGAAACATTATATCGCTAATCTGAATAGCAAAATGGATCAATAATTTTTCTAGATTTTTATCAAATATTTTATGAATTTTGTCTAAAAAATAGGACTGAGATAGGATAGTCCTAGGACTATTGTGGGACTGAAAAAAGGCTATAACTGATAAATTTTAGCTTTTCCAACCTAGTCTTAGTCCCAATAAGATGGGACTGAGACTATAATAGGACTGAGAATGAGACTGACAAACTAATTGAATTTTTAACGAATTTTGCTCAATTTTTGTCCAATTTGCGCAAACTAATTGAAGTAATTTCTGGTGGAATGAAATTATAATGGGATAGTCTCAGTCCCAAATAATGAACTGGGATTGAGAATAAGATAGTTAATGGGATCAGTCCCAATTAAGACTGAAGAAGTGAGACTGGGAATGAGGGTTAAACTGACCCAAAATAGGAAAGGTAATCGGTAACTACCTATTGAATAGAGAAAAGAGAGGTATTAGTTGAATAGCCTTACCCCTAAATGAATCTGCTATATAGCAAAGTGAGCCTTCAAAATGTGGCTAAAAGGCCATCATTAAGATATATCTGCCTAATATAGCCAAGTATAATGATAAAGATAAGCCATACCTTAAGAAAAATACCTGCCAATAAGGTACTAATATGGTGCATATATTGGTATGCATATAGTAAAGTGAGTGGTTAATTGATGATTCTAACCGTTTAGTTAAAGGCTAATGGTAATGGTTTGATAAATAAGTGGTTTAGATAGCTAATCATAATAGGAAATAGCTACCTCATAGTAATTACCCGTACTAAGTGAGTCATTAATCACAATTGATTAAGATTTGATTAAAAATAGAGGCTAAATAGCTACTGAATAAACTAAGTTCTAGGCTTTAGCGACTCATATATGAAGTATATAGCAAAAGTGAGGCAAAAGCTATATAAGTTACATAGTGCCTAAAGTCAATTATGACATTCGTACGTACCAAATCCATAAAAGGCAAAAATTATGCCTATCTCGTCGAGAATATATGGACTGCAAATGGCCCTAGACAGAAAGCTAAGAAGTATCTTGGCCGAGTCTATAATCATCGTCGAGAAACTGAGATTCCATTCGCTGAATTCTACAGGGATTATGATGTTAAAACCAGATCTAAAAAGGAGCTATTATGCGATGCTATCAGGCTAGAACTCGCTAATCATGGATTCAAAGAAGAGAATATGATATGGTCTAATAAAGGCTCATTTATCGACCTGAAAAGGCTCAAATTCTTCAATGATCGCGGGAATGAGGTAGCAATAGGCTTGAATGAAGGAATCCTCTGTAAACCTCTTATAACGAAGATATTAAAGCATCAGGTTATCGACGGCAAAGAAGCACCTGACAAAGAAGGTTATTCTCTCGCTAAACTGCTTGTGGAAGCTGGCCTTAAAATTGAACCTGAAGTGTTTGTCAGACTATATGAATTATCGAAAGTCTAATGTTTTTCTTAGATATATTACACCCTAATAATGCTTAAATAGGAATAATTGCCTGATGAAGACGTGCCATTCACAGAAATTCTGGAAGACATGTACGATTCTATCTACAAGAGGTACAGATCGTCAAGTATAGGCAGATATGCATTGCTTGCATACAATACCACTTTTGACGACGTGATTATGTTGCCTAGGAAATCATTAAACAGCAGAAGAGATGCTGATACAACATCTGATTTGACTAGCAAGATAAAGTTGAAAATACCTATAATCTCAGCGAATATGGATACAGTCACTGGAGTAGAGATGGCGGTAGCTATGGCTGAAATAGGCGGCATTGGCTTCCTATACCGGCTGACTAACTCTATAGATGAAGAAGCTGAAATGATTAAAGAAGTTAAACGCAGAGGCGTTGAAGTAGGCAAGAAGTATCTAGTAGGTGCATCAGTAGGAGTCAAAGAAGATTTCATGGATCGCGCTGATAAGCTAATCAATGCAGGCGCTGACATAATCATATTCGATATAGCGAATGGTTATTCAGAGCAGATGGCTAATGCAATAACAACATTCCGTTCAAAATATCCACATCATCCTATCGTCGCCGGCAATGTAGCTACACCTGGTGGAGTAGAATTCCTTGCTAATCTAGGCGTCGACTGCATCAAAGTCGGAATCGGGCCTGGCGCAGTATGCACAACTAGGCTTGTAACCGGACATGGGGTCCCTCAACTATCTGCAATATATCGTTGTGCAAGGAAAGCAAGAGAATATGGAATACCTATAATTGCTGACGGCGGAATCAGGCTTTCTGCAGATATTGTAAAAGCGCTTGCTGCGGGGGCTAGCACAGTCATGCTAGGCAGTTTACTTGCAGGGACATATGAAAGCCCCGGAAATGTTTATTCTATCAAGAATGGTAAAGATATGCTTGTGCCGCAATCGACACTCCGCAAGATGACCCCGGAGGAATGCGAAAAATGCTTCAAAATCTATCGCGGTATGTCGAGCAGAGATGTGCAAGTAGATGCGCAATCAAAGAAACTTGTCGATGGCAACAAAAGAATCATCCCTGAAGGTGTTACTAAAAGAATACCTTACAAAGGATTTGTCAAACCAATAATCGAGCAGTTGGTTGGCGGACTGCAGTCTGGCATGAGCTATAGTACCGCACATACTATTAAAGAATTACAGAAACGGGCTTTGTTCGAGAAGATCAGCCCCCTCGGACAGAAAGAAAATACTCCGCATGCAGAAGAGTTCAAGCATTACAGATAGAATTTTTCTCATTTCGATTGTCTGCAACGTGTCAGAATTATATTAATTCTGAGCACCATCAAAACCGCGGTTTTGAGGGGTAAATTTTCTACATTCCTATGCTATGACTGACATCCCTCGTAGTGGAGCCCAGTCAGTTCTCTTCTTTAGCGATAAAATTTACAATGGTTGCAGACATTATCTGAAATGTACCTTTTACAGAAAGATTTATAAAAGGACCAATATCCCACTATATAGCTTAAATATTAATTGCGTGATAAAAAATGATTGTACCAATGAGATGCTTTTCTTGCGGAAAACCTGTATCGCACCTATGGGAAGACTATAATAAACGTCTAGATAGAGGCGACGACAAGAAAAAAGTCATGGATGATCTCGGCTTGGAAAGACCTTGCTGCAGAGCATTGTTCTTAACACATTGCGATTTGATTGATTTAGTTGCGCAATACAAAAAAGATTAGATTTCAAATCATTATTTTCTTAATATATATTCTAACTCTTCGGCTAAGAAATAGATATATGCGAGTCGCATAATCTTTATATAGAGGTCGAACTCATAAATCTTGAAAAAGAGAGGGTATAATATTCAATTAGTAATGTGATAAATAGGGGGTAGATGAGATGAAAGTAAATAACTTTTCTGAACTTGATAGCGTATTGAAGACTTCTTTTTCTAAGATAAAAGAAGATATGTCTGAGACAAAAAAAGAACTTAATGTCGAACTCAAAGAAGCTGAAAAAAGAAACAAAAACAGCTTAGATTTAACTAATACGAAAATAAAATTCCTCGCTGATGAAATCAAGAAATTCAAAGATTACAAGAATGAATTGGTCAATGAACAGCGCGAATCACTTTCTGCGATGAAGGAAGAATCAAAGTCATATAAAGAAGAGCTCAAAGCAGACTACAAAAAAGAACTTGAGAAAGTATCTGCTGATACTGCTAAACTGAAAGACAATTTCGTCAAAGTAATGGATATTCTGAAAGAAAAGCTTGTTACTAAAAAAAGCTTTGAAGATAATAACCAAGTCATTGAAAAAGCAATCTTGGGACTAGTTGAAAAAACCAAAGACATCGAAGAAATAAAGTTCAATTACTTTGAGAAACTGAATATCAATAGGCAATTAACCAATGTGCAAGAAGATACTGCTTCTTTCAAAGACGAATTATCCAAATCCAAAGAACTATTGAACGAATTGCAGAATGCAAAACAACAATTGATGGAATTCAAAGAAGTGTCCTGCGCTAAATTCGTAAAGGAAGAATCATTCTTGAATAAAGTCAAGGATATCGAAGACTTGAAAGAAAGCTTGGCTGAATTGAATATGCGCATGGCGCAGATTACTGATCAGAAAAGCGGTTCTGTTGACATAAACTTGTTCAACAATGAAATTGAAGATATCAGGAAAAGGCTTGGTTCTGTGTCAGATTTCGAAGAAAAACTTGGTGGATTCGCTGCTAAAGAAGAATTAAAAGCTGTTGATCAAGTTAAATCGCAGAATGATGAACTGGCTAACGAGATTGCATCATTACGCGCTGAACTTAAAGAAAGCAGAGAGTTAAGAAAAGAAGTTGAAAGACTGAGAAGCGATCTCGAGAAAAGCCAGCACAAAACTGATAAGAATACTGTCATGATTGAAATGCTGCAAGGCACAAAGAGCAGTGTTAAACTCAAAGAAGTTAGGGAAGAACCTAAAGTTGTTGAGGAAATAGTAAATGAACCTATGGTTCAACAACAATTGGAAACTCCTAGTATGCTTGAAGCAACACCTGTCGCTGAAGAAGGATCAGGGTTACTGAAACGCACGATGAAAGGAATTGCAGATTTCTTCTTAGAAGAAGATGATGTGTTCAATGTAGAAACACCTTCTGATATAAAAGAAGAGTATGGCGCATCATTGAAAACCGAATCAGCTGTCGCTTACAAGAAAAAAGAAGAAACCACCCTTGGCGATACCACTTTTGTAGCTGAGATTGAAAAGATGTTTGATGAGAAAGAAGAACCTCAGATAGATCTTAAACTAGAACCAGAAGTTACCACAAATGATAATGGATTCCTAGACAAGCTTAAGAAAGGCGTTGTCAATTTCTTCTTTGAAGAAGTTGACGATGAAAGTTTCGTGTTCCAAAGCGAAGAAATTGAACAGGAAGATGAAGCACAGCTTAAGCATGAAGCTGATATCCCAAAAGTAGAAATTGTTGAGGAGATACCTAAAGAAGCTGTGGAAGTAAAAGAACCTAAAGCTAAAAAGGCTAAGAAAAAAGAAGTAGCTGAAAGCTCTTTAGATATAGAAACGCCTCAGATTGAAGTTGTAGATGTAGATTCTGAAGTTAAAGTCAAAGGAACTCCTGTCTTGAAATCTGACGAAAGAGCATCTGAACCTAAAAAGACTCAATACATGAGATCTAAAAGGCCAAGGATATTCGACGAAATTCAAGCAGAGTCTGATGTTGGCGCTGAAGAGCCAGATCTTAGCGAAGTAAATAAGCCTAAGAAAAAAGCTAAGAAAGCTGTCGGAAGCCTGGCTGAAGAAGATTATGTCTATTATCCTGAAGACTATTTCTATTAAGTCTTCTTCTTTTTCTCTTTTATTTTCAATTAATCTTATATAACCTAGTTCCTAATCTCTAAATATGAATAGCATAAGAGAGATCAAAAAGGAACTGCTTAAACATAAAAATCCTAGGAAAGCTGAAGAGTTAGCACGTTTCTTTAAGACTAAAAGGGGAGAATACGGCTATGGTGATAAGTTCTTAGGCATTGTAGTGCCAATACAACGTAAAATCGCTAAGAAATATCCCGATCTTATGCTTGATGAACTGCAAGAGTTAATTCTTAGTAAATATCACGAATTTAGGCTCACAGCATTGCTAGTGTTGATCAATAAATACAATAAAGCCACTATTTTCAATAAAAGATTAGCTGTTGAATTCTATCTGGGGAATACAAGATTCATCAATAATTGGGACCTTGTTGACCTTTCTGCTAGCCAAATACTTGGCGACTTCTTATTAGATATGAAAAGAGATGTATTATATGAGTTGATTAAGTCAAAGAGTCTATGGGACCGACGTATTGCGATAATAGCAACCTTTGCATTCATCCGTAACAATCAGTTTGAAGATACATTAAGACTTGCTGAGATTTCGCTACATGATACACATGATTTAATGCATAAAGCAGTAGGTTGGATGCTGCGCGAAGTAGGCAAACGCGATATGGCTGCTGAAGAAGCATTCCTGATGAAGAATTGCAAAAAAATGCCCAGAACTATGTTAAGATATGCTATTGAGAAGTTTCCCGAAGATAAAAGAGAATTCTATCTTAATCAATAATTATAAAATAAATTAAAAAATAAGAAAAATAAAGGAAAGTTTATTTCCTTTTGTGCTTGGTTTCTGTTCCGTAGAAGTACCAGACTAGTCCTGCTACGATTGCTACTGCTAATACATACCACCAGAAGTTGCTTCCTTCTGCTGCGGTTTCAGCTTGCTCTTCTGTTGTTGTAGCTGGTTCTGTGGTTGTCGCAGGTGTTTCAGCAGCTTTTGGTTTTGCACCAATCGCATAATAGCTGAATGTTGTTGTTTCTGCTTCAAACTGCACAGAATTATCGTCTTCTGATATTTTCATTGTAGCTAATGGCATCCATTCAGTACCTTTGAATTTGTACATCATTACACCATTCGCATCCAAGCCGTTCTTAGTCAACCAAGATTTCTCTACGCTGAACTTGATCTTTGCTTTATCCAATGAAGCACCTAGATTTGAGCCTTCAATGTTGAAATATTTGTATGCGTGATCCAATTCAGTTGTTGTAGTTGGCTGTTCAATCAATTGTGTCACAGTCAATCCTGCATTCGAAACTGCTTCTGTTACTGAAACATCGATTTGCTTGATTGCAAAGTCTGCTTTTGTTATCAGTAAAGTAATTGGTTTCTCAACAGTTATTGTGTCCCAAACTTTAGATTGTTTGGTGCCTACAATTGTTGGTGCCGTTGTGCTTACTATTGAAGCACCACTATCACTACCTCCACTGCCTGAACCACCGCCTGAACTACCTGTTGAGGTGTCTGCGACTGGTGCTGTATAAGTCAAATAAATTTGCCTTATGTTATTAGCAGCAGTTTCGTTTTTGATGCTCAAGTTTGAATTTCCGCCGTCATCTGCAGTTGTAACCAAATAATGATATGTCGCAGATGAAGTAGTTGAAATTTCATCACTTGTAGTTACTGCTCCAGTTATGTTCTTCAAATTTGTGAATCCTAAACGTAATGGAGTATCTGTATAATTCGCAGGTGTACTCGCGATTCTCCAAATCATGTATTTCAATTCTGAATCATCTGTATTGCCCACTGAATCTAATGTGACTGCTTGCCAAGTCAAAACTACTTTGTTTAAAGCAGACTGTGCAGCAAGTGTAAGATTCGTTGTACTTCTTGGCGTATAAATGTCTCTACCTACTAATGTAGTGTAATTAGCTGCTGCCCATGCTGGATTCAACGCTGCATCCAAACATTTCACAGTCCAATTATAACGTACTGAATAAGTAGTAAATTGTATTGTTGTAAAAGGAGATTCAACATTGGCTACAACTGAAATAGTCTCATTTGCAGACCATGAGCCTGACCAATCGCCCCATAATGTACAAGTGCCTGTTTCACTGCTATTCACATAATAAATGTAAGTTGCATTATCCACAGTTAAATTTCTAACTGTAGTTATTGTAGGAGCAGTTCCATCTGGAGTGAATGTCAGATTAGTTGTGCTCCAATTCATCACTTGATTCTCTGCAAGGTCTGTGCAGTTTACACCCCATTTGTAATTTGCAGATGTACCTATAGCGAATGCGATTGTAGTGAAATTGAAGAACTCGTTCGCAGTTACTGATTTAGTCTCATTCTTTGCCCATGAACCTGACCAATTGCCGTACAATGTACATGTACCATATTCATTTAATTTACCAGACATTGTGTAAATTCTCATATCATTGGTATAGTTCCTTAGACTATTACTAACAATCAATGGAGATACAACATCTGTTGTGAATGTAATATTGGTAGTACTCCAATTCAATACAGTATTGCCATATTGATCGCTGCAGTTCACGCCCCATAAATAACTAGATAATGATGTATTAGTGAATTTAATCGAGGTAAAATTGAATTGGGTAGACGCTACTACTGCTTTGGTCTCATTCTTTGCCCAAATCCCTGACCAACTACCATACAATGTACATGTACCGGTTTCTGTTGACATTGATGAGAACACATATGTTTGCCTATTGGTAGTATAATTCAAATGAAGTGTAACATAAGGACCCACTCCATCAACTACAAAAGTGTAGTTATTGCCCCAACCAGGTGTTGTATAAGTTGCATTTGAACAATTCACGTTCCAGAAATAATTGGTGGTTTGCGCAGTTGCGAATGTTATTGGTGTGAAACTAAATAAAGTGTCTTTAGTCATATTAGTAAAGGTTTGGTTTTTAGCCCAAGATCCTGACCAATTACCATACAAAGTACAGCTGCCAGTGATATTTGTTTTAGCACTGAATGTATATGTTAAATAATTAGTAGTTGTATTTGCCTGATCTGAAACATTGGTCACGCCAGCATCAGCGCTTGCAATAGAACACAATAAAACAATAGAAAACACGAATAAAAGTTTATATTTCAATTCCACCATTTTTAGATCAACCTCGTTTTTATGAATATTTTGAATATGATTATACTAATCATAGACCTCTTGCGACGTCCTAAATCAGTATATGAAGGAATTAGTACTAAATTTAGTATATAAATGTTCCTTTTTGAGCTCCTTATTAGAATAAACCATAAATGTGGGCTCTTTTCGTGCTATATATAATAAATAGCTGATTTTTTTATAAAAAAGACTCAATATAGTCTCATATAGTCTCAATTCAGAGATATAAGTCTTAAATAGTATCAAGATTGTCTCATTGAGACACCCCATCGCTTCTCATGGAACTTGTTTATAGTCTCAGTTTGTCTCAAAGCGTATAAACTAAGAATAAGGCAGTTATAGACTATCTGAGACTAGTCTCAAGCTTCTTACATACTACTATTTCAGAATCATCTATGGATATAGTACTTAAATGACCTTTTACCTTCAAATCTTCAAAATACCTATAAAAAGAAGCTTTTGAGCATAGATTTTGCTCGTCTACTACTATATCCTTAAGTTCTGGAAGAGTCAATTCTTGTGATGAAGCTATTGCTATTATCTTCTTTTTCACTAATGATTTTCTATTGCGATCCACTTTCCTAAGAATTTGGGCATCTAATCCGTTCTCTACAGGTTTAACTTGTTGAATTATTACTTGTTGCGCCTGTTGTGTTTGTTGCGCTTGGTTAAGTGCAGATTCATTCAGTTTAGATAATTCTATTTGCATCGCTTTAATTGTCTCGCTCTGCTGCATCAACTGCATTTCCAGCTTACGATTGTATTCGTGTAAACGCTCTATCTCTCTAGAGTTCACTGTTGCATCTGCCTTATTAGTAGAAATATCTTCTTTTATGTTCTCAAAAGTCTTCTTCAAAACTTGCTTTAATGCTTCCAGCTCAGAATCTACTGCCAATCTATCACCTTGATATCAACCCCTTGATAATGGGATAGTTTAGAGTTATTTAAGGATTATTATTGCAATTAACTTATTTTAGAAAAGCACTAAGCGAACTCTGACTTTTGGCGGTGAGAATCTCTTCAAGATTATATCCCAAAGCTTCGAATATCTTCTCTACTGCAGGAATAATCTGATTGTTAATATAATACTCGGGATCATAATCGCCTTCATTTGTTTCTTTCGGCAATCTTGCTCTCTCGCTGATCTTCCCTGTACCTTTCGTGATTATGAATTGGATAACTGATCCGGGATTCATCTCATAACCTTGCTCAACCATCCTTTTAGCAACCGCTACATGCGGCATGACTGAATCATACTCCTCAATTGGTTTTTGAAGCTGAGTAGTCATTATCAATCTTTCTTTCTTTATTTTCTTCTTCCTGAGATCATCTATCTCTTTCTTGAGATAATCCAATGCTTTCTTCGGCGCATTATCCGCTAAAATTAGTTTGAGTATTGTCTCCTGGACCTCTTTTGATATTGGTGAAGTATTTCTTCTGACGCTTTCAAAGCCTTTGATTTTCAGTTCATGGTCTTTTGTCAATAAGGCATAACGTTTCTTTGCGCCACCCTCTGCTGATTTCATCGATACGAATAATGCAGCTGGGTAGTATTCATCCAACTCAAGTTCCATATTCTCCAGGAGATCCTTGTTAATATTATTCACAAATTCTTTGACTTGATCCAATGTTTTGCCTTTCATTTCTAGGAAAACGGAATCTGTATCGCTATATACAATGCCGAAATCTTTCTTCATCGCTTTATCCATCACTTCTTGTATATATTTGCGACCAAATGCAGTTATTGATTTTGAACAATTCACATCATACCATCTAGCTGATGAAAAACCTAGGTAACCATAGAATGCGTTCGATAAATCCTTAAGCGCCTGGGATCTTGCGCTCAATAATACATCCTTCTTATTCTCTTTCAGTTTTCTTTTCACTTCTGCCCTCTTCTGGATAAGCTCCTTCAATATGTCTGGAACAAATCCTCTATGCTTCTCGCAGAAATGGAACTGCCTACCCTCTACCTCTATCTTCAATTTAGATTTTTCACAGCAATCACAATCTATCGTGGATGGACCTATGTTATGCGATACTATCAATGAAGGCCAAAAACTTCTGAAATCAACAACTGCAATATCCTTGTAAAGCCCTGCTTTCGGCTGAAATACAGAACCGCCCTGATATGAAGTCATGCTTCTTTCTTCTTTTTCATGATACGATGGTCTGCTTGGAATAATCTCGTTATGGTTAGTAGTCTGCCTTATTGCGTAATTCTCTACCAACTGTGAATGGCTTGTCCTTGACAATTCAAATATCGGAAGACCGACTATTTTAATTAATTCCAGCATATTTGGATAGACTTTCTGGAATAATCTGTATGCAAGTTCTGAATCTTTCAGATTGTATTCTACATATTTTTCTAGACCTTTATTATCTTCCCATGCTTTGAACATATCACTAATCTCAATATCTACCTTATCATCATTAAGAAGCTCTTTTGATACTTCGCTCAATGTGAAGAAATCTGACTTTAATGTCCTGCCCATGATTCGTCGAATAAAATTCAGTAGGTCTATGTGCGCGATTCCTGTAATTCTTGCTTCTTCAGAACGGGCATCTGTTTTTAGATATGAATAATCTAATCCTAAGTCTAGTTCTACTCCACTAAGCCTCGCCCTCGTGTTAATGTATGGTAAATCAAAATTGTCTGAATTGTAGCCAGTGATTATATCTGGGGCGTATTCGATGATTAATTCCTTGAATCTTTGTAGCAATTCCTTTTCATCTTTAACAAATTCAATATAATCCAATTTGTGCTTGAACTTTTTGTAGGTGATGACTTTTTTTAGATCATTCCCGTACAGACTGAGCATGATAATCGGATCTTTCTCTGGCGCGAATATCTTACCGGACGGATTGTATGTCTCAATGTCAAGCGCCAATACTTTTGGTTCTGTCAATGATTTGATTTCATCTTTAGCTTGCCTGATTTCATTTACTTCAAAACAAGGCACTCTTGATTTTACATTTTTGTCTTCGATATATTCGCCCTTGACTTCTATTAACACTAATGGAATGATTTTGTTATCAATGAGATATCGTGTCACGAACTTTATGTCGTGTTCGTATACCGCCTTTACCTGATGCAATGCTTGAAAAAATTTAGCTGCGTCTGGAATCTGGTTTGGAAGCTTTGTGAATACTTTCAAAAGCTTTCTATCCTCGTTAGAGATTATCTTTTCCCCTAATTGCACATCTATAATTTGTGCTTCCGGGATAGACAGATGTAAAAAATCTTGTTTCGCTGATTCTATCATATTGTTGTCCTTCAGCTCTACCAAGAAATAAGGTTTGAACGTCTGATCAATCGCGCATATTTGTTCGCCTTCTTCTGTTCTGCCATAGATATAAAATTTGGATATATCATTTACTAACTGATAGCTTATATCTATAGGGTAAAAGTGTATTTTTTTCATTTTTATTAATAATTTTGATTAAATTCGGTCAATTTTGATTAAATTTTGACTATTATTGTTAATTTTGCTAAATAATCTATTAACAATTCTAAATATTGCTTTTATATTAAAATATCACTATTTTCTATATGATTAAGGCTAATATGTGTATATTACTTATACCAGTATACAAAAAGGTAACATTTATATACTTGTTTAACTATAATCTCTATTAGTAACCATAAATTGGATCCTTAATCAAGGTTAAGGGTCTTGTACCATCAGCGTCTTTAGGGACTCCTTATAGTTGTTCTGGAAAACCACCCCCTCACACTCAAGGAGTCCTTTTTACATTTTTGGCATACTAGAAACAATGTCTATATTTGGCGTAAAAAGAGGTAAAATGATGATATGCCCCATAAATGCAGAAGGAAAATTATGTGGGCTGATAGGGTTGACCAAACCTACTTGCAACTTGGCTATCCTGCTCGGAATTACCTTACCACCACCCTTGCCTGGGGGCCACAACCACCAGCGCATACCGCCAAATTTTTCTTGAGGAAAAAAGAGGTAGGGGCCGTAGCCCCTTTTTTTACTAACTTAATCAGAAATATGCAATAGTTGACGGAGCTTTCCGACCTATGCATGGCCCGTCTTCTGTATTAAATCCTGCTTTATTCAAGTTATCTCTTACAATCCTTGCGCATGAATAAGTAGTTAGAATCGTGCCTGGCTGAGATACTTTTGCTATATCCTTAAAGAATTCCTCTGTCCATAGTTCAGGACATGCTTTCGGCGAAAATGGATCGTGGAATATCACGTTGAACTTTGTATTCAATTGTTTGATTGTATTCCTAGCATCGCCTATTATTAATTTTATGTGAATGTTTTTCTCAGAAATTTCATGCATCTTGATCAATTTCTTTATGATTTTATACGATTGAAATGAAGGATTCACTTCCTCTATCTTGCTGATAATCTCAGTATCATTCTCTAGTCCTAGGACTGAGACTTTGCAATTGGGATTTGACTTCAACGCAGCGTCGATAGCTGCTGCTGAATTATAGCCGAGACCAAAACATACATCGAGGATATCTATTCTGCCGGATTTTGCCTTTTCTGCGACTTTTGCAGGCTCTACAAATTTCTTTACTGATTCTTCTTCTGCGCCAGAAATGGATCTATAAGTCTCTTTATATTTTTCAGAATAAAATGTGACTGATGAATCTTTAGTTATTACTTTCTCCATCAGTCGACGAGATAGTCTTTGATTTAATTATTTTGCGGAGATTCCCCTATACATTGCCAATACTGTCTCCAATGTTGACTCAATCGAAATATGTTTCTTTACTGGAATCTTGAACTGCTCTAACAAATCGTCCATCTTCTTATCTATGCTCTGTTGGAAGATAGAATCAACTGATCTCACTCCGTCGGCAGTAAGTCCATAATCGGGATTTATAGATACCTTAAAAAGAAGATCATAGGTTGGCATCCTGCTGAGCACTAGATTTTTCCAAACTTCATCATGACCCATTGCATTATATGAATAGACATAAGCGTCGAATATTGAGCGATCGCAGACCAGAACGCCAGGTTTACTAGACTTACTTAATCTGTATTCTAATTCTATTTCTTTTTGCAATTGAGTAGTCAGAATCCATTCCTGTGAAGATTTGCCAGTCTTTTCATTAATTGGAAGAGGACAAGTGCCTGCCACTTCCTGAAGAAGTTCTGTCGTGATATGTCTTTTCTTTAACGCTGCACATAATTCGTGTGCCAAAGTAGTCTTTCCTATGCCATGAGTACCTATAAATGCAATTTTCATACTATCACCTAGCGCAATATCTCAATCCCCTAACTTTTAAACATATCTGTCTATGAAAATATAGTATGGAAAACGCCATTCTCCGCCCCAGTCTTATTCTTAGCACTGAGAATGAGACTATCATATATGATAATCCCGAATTATAACATAATCGGCTAGATGGGAATAGATTTACTATAAAGCTTCAGAACCGGGCGTGTCCAGAATGCTCACTATCGTGAGCCAATGTCGCCTCACATCTACTTCTTTCTATAGATCTGCAGAATAAATTCTGCTATGTTCTTGTAGAAATAGTATGTTCAGTAAGGACATTGGCATCATTCTGGACATACCATCAGAACCGCAATCTTTATAAATAAAACGCCTTTCCATGAAGTTACTAGTTTCCGCAAGACTACTAACTTGTCATCGGCAAGGGTGTAGGAGGAAGTTATTATGGAAAAAAACGACGTATTAAAAGCAATCAAGGAAATAAGGGGAAAATCAAAGAAGCGCGGTTTTAAGCAAGCCTTCGATCTTATTCTTAATCTCAAAGGTATCGATATAAAGAAACCTGAAAATCAAAAAGAACTATTCATAGCTCTACCTCATACTCCTAAGAAGAAAAAAGTATGCGCACTCGTAGGCGGGGAACTTAAAGAAGAAGCAGCTAAAGTGTGCGACAAAGTCATTGTTTCTGATGAATTCGCTATCTATGGAAAAGACAAAAAAGCTGTAAAGAAGCTTTCTGATGAATATGATTATTTCGTTGCTCAGGCAAACGTCATGCCGGCAGCAGCTACAAGTTTCGGTAGAGTATTCGGTCCAAGAGGGAAGATGCCGAACCCTAAAGCTGGATGTGTCGTACCGCCTAAGTTCTTGATGAAGCCTTTATATGAAAGACTTCAGAAAACTGCGAAAGCAGCATGGAAAAAGTCACTTGTACTCCAGGCATTGATCGGAACTGAAGAAATGACTGACGAACAGATCGCAGACAATGCGATGGCTTATTATAATACAGTACTACATAACCTACCTAACGATACTAATAACGTAAGAGCAGTATACTTAAAACTGACTATGGGAACTCCAGTCAGGATTGCGTGATTGAAATGGCTAAAGTAGCAGACTCAAAAAAGAAAACAGTGGACGAATTCGTGCACTTGATGAAAGAGTATCCAATCATAGCAGCAGTCAATATGGAGAACCTGCCAGCTGCTCAATTGCAGAAGATGAGAGCTCAGCTAAGAGATACTGTAGTAATAAAGATGTCAAAGCGTAGAATAATGAAGTTCGCTTTCGACAAAGCTAAAGATTCTAAACCTGGCCTTGAAAAATTAATCGAACATCTAAAAGGCATGCCTGCTTTATTGTTCACAAAAGATAATCCTTTTACCCTATATAAAATTCTGCAGAAGAATAAATCAAGCGCACCAGCTAAAGCTGGTCAAATCGCGCCAAGAGATTTAGTCATTCCTGCAGGTCCAACAGCATTCGCTCCAGGTCCAATCATCGGAGAATTGGGTATGCTTGGTATCAAAACCGGCGTAGAGAATGGAAAGATCGCAGTCAAAGAAGACAAGATTGTAGCTAAAGAAGGCGAAGTAATCAAGCAGAAAGTTGCTGAACTTCTTATCAGATTCAATATCAATCCTATGGAAATCGGTCTAGATTTGACCGCAGCATACGAAAACGGCACTATTTTCGATAAAAAAGTATTGCACATCGATGAGAAAGAGTATGAACAGAATATCACAGATGCCGCAGTCAGCGCAGTTAACTTGGCTGTTGAAATCGGATATCCTATCAAAGAAATCATCGAACTAATGATTAGCAAAGCTCATTCAGATGCTAAAGCAGTGGCATTGGAAAGAGAAATACTAACCAGCGAAACTGCTGGAAATTCCTTGGCTAAGGCCGAGGCAGAAATGCTTGGCTTGAAAGAAGCCGTCAATTTACCTGACTTCCCTGAGGAAGCTAAAAAAAAAACGAGTAATTCAGGACATAGTCATGTAGTTGATGAAGATAAAGCAAAAGCTGACATGCTCATAGAACAGATCAAGAAAAATAAGCTTGATTTGGACGAACCAGAACCTTCTAACAAGGAAGAACTAAACGCTGAGAAGTACATAGATGAACTGAAAGCGCAAGACCTTGAAGAGAAGAAAAGGCAAGATGCTCTGAGAGTGCCTTCAGCGCATGAATTGCTTGAGAAAAAGAAACATAACACACAATAAATCACAATCATCATTAATAGGAGGTCATTAAAATGGAATACATATACGCTGCAATGATCTTGCACAAAGCCGGCAAAAAAATTACCGAAGATGCTGTTAAAAAGATACTACATGCGGCAGAAGTTCAAGTGAACGAAGCTAAAGTGAAAGCACTAGTAGCTGCTCTTGATGGAGTAAATATTGAAGAAGCTATCAAGAAACAAGCAGTAGCTGCTGCACCAGTAGCCGCTCCAGCTGCACAAGTTGCACCAAAAGTTGAAGCCAAGAAAGAAGAGAAAAAAGTAGACAATGCAGGAGCTGCAGGTCTAGGCGCACTATTTGGCTAGAGGGCATTGCCCTTTTTTATTTTATTTTTACTAATCTAATATCTTAGACAACCTACAACGGCAAGAGTTCAAAATGGAACAAAGTGAAAAAAGCAAGTTATTCGATGCTTTAAACGAAAAAAAAGGGAAGATACGAGAGTTACATAATCAGCTCAATGCCGCTAATTCTGAAAAAGAAAAATGGTTTACTGAAAAGACAAGATTGAATCAAAAGATTTCCGCATTGATTAAAGATCTTAAACAAGATAAAACTTCTAGAGATAGTTTCACTTCTGAAGTCAAGAATAAAAAAGAAGAAAGAAATAGCGTTAATTCTTTAATTACTCAGAAAATCGAAGAAGTCAAGAAACTTAATCAAGAAAAGTCTGAGATTGTCAAAAAATACGATATCAAAGGAGATCCTGCTGAACTGAAATCACAGATGGACAGACTTGATCACAAGATCGAGACCGAAGTGATGTCTTTCGCCAAAGAGACTGAAATCATGAAAATGATTAAAGAATTGCGCGCGAGATATGAAGAAGCAAAGAAAGTTAGCGGAGTCTGGGAGAAAATAAATGCTCTATCTAAAGAGATTGATGAATTGAAGAAAAAGTCTGATACTGTGCATAAAGATATCCAGAGTAAAGCAAAGGAAAGCCAAGGCAAGCATGAAAGCTTGATTAACGCTTCTGAGGAAGTCAAAAAGATAAGCGTTGAGGAGAATGCTGCTTTCGAGAAATTTGTTGAAGCTAAAAAGAAGTTTGTCGCTTTGAATGATGAACTGCATAAAGAAATGAATGAGCTTGAGAGTTTGCAAAAGCAAGTCGGCGAAATGACTGAGAAAGATAATACTCATAAGGCTAATAGTACACGTTCCAAACTAAAAGAGCTTGAATCTGTCGTACTTGACAAGATCAAGACCGGTAAGAAATTGACAACTGAAGATATACTAGTCATGCAAGAAATCGAATCAAAACATTAAACTTTTTCTAAAATATAAAATAATTCGTTCTGATATTCTAGAAGCTTGAATTTGAAGTTCATGTTTTCCGCTAAATGCTCGAACCATACCCTCTTCGCATTGCGCATCTGTTTTCCGCCAACAGTCTTTGTCGAGAAGCTGGCAACTATATATTTTGCATTAATCCTTTCTAATATCTTCTGGGAAATATCTTTCTTTATTGTCTCTAATGAATCTAATAATTTGAACATGAAACAGACATCAGCCTTTAATTCGTCTAATACCGCATAATCTTTGATGAGATTGAGCTGAATAGTCCTGCCGCGTATACCTTTTATGCTGAAATATGTTTTTATGATTCGAAGATCTTCCTCGCTAAGCTCAGTTGCAGTATAAGCTATATCTTTAAGTCCCATCCATGGGAGGGATAAAGGATTTAGACCACAACTTAGGTCTAAGATTGACTTCGGTTTCTTTGTGATTTGGAATAACTCTTCGTATAATCTTGGATAGATGTCTATGCGTTCACTAGTTGAACGATGTGTCCTGAGAAGCGCTTTGTGGAGCTCCATATTATTCGGATCTTTCCTTAATTGATTGAATAAATTATCTCTCTCTTTTAAGTCAATCTGGAACAAACCATATGGTTTTCTTAGATTACCTCTTATGGTTTTCAGTATTTGATCGTACTCTTTAGATTGCTGGAACTTTTCAAATGATTGCGATTCTTCTAGCTTTTTAATTAGCTTTACGTGTTTCTGAATGTAATCTTCTAACTGGCCCCTAACAAAATCTTCATCTACATTATTTAATTCGGGCTTCTGTTTGATTACCTTCACAAATTGGTCTAGATATTTCATAATTCGTTGATATGGTTCTTTCATTTAAAAAGATAACTACCATAACGGGATGTCCAGAATGCTCACTCTCGTGAGTCAATGCCGCTTCACATCTACTTCTTTCTGAGTATCTGCAGAATGAATTCTGCAACAGATAAGTAAAAATAATATGTTCAGTATAGGCATTGATACCATTCTGGAGACACCCTACCGCAACTCTTAAAAATCAAACTCTGTTATGGGTAAATTATGAGCAGAATCGCTGTCGTTAACAAGGAAGATTGCAATCCTGTCGGTTGTGGGGATTACTTATGTATGAGAGTCTGCCCAATCAATAGAAAGGGCGATGAATGCATAGTGAAAGGCGATGACAGGAAGGTCGCAATAGATGAAGCTCTGTGCATTGGCTGCGATATCTGCGTAAAGAAGTGTCCTTTTCAGGCAATTTCCATTATCAATCTACCAGAAGAGCTTGAGAAAACTCCTATACATCAATATGGACGCAATGGATTCCATTTGTATAATCTGCCTGTGCCTCAGTTTGGCAAGGTTATTGGATTGCTTGGTATAAATGGGATAGGTAAATCAACTGCTATGGAAATTCTTGGCGGGCTGCTGAAGCCAAACCTTGGCCGTGATGGTGAATGCTCGTATGACGAACTCATACAATTCTTCAAAGGGACTATCGCTCAGCAATATTTTGAGAAAGTTAAAAAGGGCGAAATTGTTGTAAGCTATAAGATACAGCAAGTGGATATGATTTCGCGCCAATTTGATGGCAAAGTTAGAGATTTATTGAAAAAAATTGATCAGAAAGGTACTATGCTTTCTGTTGTTGAAAAACTTGGTCTTGGACAAGTGCTTGACACTGATATCAAAAATGTATCTGGCGGAGAACTACAACGTATTGCTATCGCCGCTACTGTTTTGAAGAAAGCTAATCTGTATATCTTTGATGAACCAACTTCTTATTTGGATATCAAACAAAGAATTGTCGTCAGCAAATTCATCCGAGAATTAGCCAATGATGATACTGCTGTACTTGTTGTAGAACATGATCTGATAATCCTTGATTATATGACTGACATGATACATCTCATGTATGGTAAACCTGGTTGTTATGGTATTGTCAGTCTGCCTAGAACTACAAAAGAAGGAATTAATACTTACCTTGAAGGTTATCTTTCGGATTCTAATGTCAGGTTCAGAGATCATTCAATCACATTCGATAAATCTACATTCAAAAAGAAAAAAGAAGTTTCAATCGTATTGACTAAATGGCATGACATTGCCAAGAAACTCGATAAATTCAAACTTACTGCTTCTACAGGTGAATTGCACAGGCATGAAGTTGTTGGCGTCCTTGGTGAAAATGGTATAGGTAAAACTTCTTTTGTCAAGATGCTTGCAGGTATAATGTCTCCGGATTCTGGAAGTGTAGATCTCGGTGTGCGCGTTTCGTACAAACCGCAGTATCTTAATAAAGATTCTGACCAAATGGTAATGACTGTTTTGGGGGAAGCTATATCTAAATATGAGGCTACAGTTATACGTCCTTTGAATATCAATCCACTTCTTACCAAGCAAATTAATCAGTTATCTGGCGGTGAATTGCAACGTGTAGCTATCGCTAATTGCTTAGCGCAGGAAGCTGACCTTTACTTAATGGACGAACCTTCTGCATATCTTGATGTAGAGCAAAGACTTGTTGTGGCTAAATTATTGCGCGATTATATGGAAGTCAATGGAAAGACTGCGTTCATTGTAGACCACGATTTGATGTTTTTGGATTTCTTATCAAAAAGATTAGCTGTATTCGAAGGAACTCCTGCTGTGCATGGAGATCTTCGCGGAGTATTCACTATGGAAGAAGGCATGAATGTTTTCCTTAGGAAATTGGATATCACATTTAGACGTGATGAAGTAAGCCATCGTCCGCGTGTCAATAAAGTTGGTTCTGTCTTGGATAGGCAACAGAAAAACGAAAATAAGTATTATTACTGAATGTTTTAACTCTGCCATCGACTCGCTTGCGCTACTTGTTTTATATTGCTGACTTTTCCCCGTAAGGGGCTACCCCCTTTGTCGTAGAGAATATGTAATGTTAAGAAGCTCGTATACTGATGGCAGAATAATTAAAATTATATTCTCCTAATAAATGTTAAAAAACCTGAATGGCCCATCATTTTAGATTTGGGTCTGACTTTACGTTCGGAGACTTCCCATTCTCTTTCCATGATCTCTACTGTTTTGAGATGGATGTAATCAGGCATTGTGTTAGCTTTGTTGACGAAGTCTGCTACTTGCGGGATGCATGGCGAATATGAAACTATGATTCCGCCTGGTTTCAATGCTTTTACTGCGTGATTTAATACTAACCATGGTTCTGGAAGGTCTAAAGTTAAGATGTCAACATTCTTGTCAGGGATTCCTGTGTAGATGTTATGCTCTTTGCATTTGATATTTTTAAGACCTAGATTCTTTATGTTGTAATTAACTAACTCAACGTGCTCTTTCTTCAGATCGTAGGTTGTGACTTTCTTTGCGATGTGAGCTAGAAATAAACATAAACCGCCTGAGCCTGAACCGGAATCGACTATGACTGAATCTTTACCGATGCCTGCTTCTGCGATGATATAACCAACATCCTTTCTTGGAATAATCTGGGCAATCCTCTTTATCCTCTTGTATAAATCAATAAATGATGCCTCGATTATATTGAAATCTGAGCCTCTGCTTGATTTTATCTGGCCTTTCTTCTTCAAGTCTGCTTTTGTTATGAAGCCTTGATCAGTATGATAATCTTTGGTAGTATCATGGACGAAGAATTCCCTCTGTCTAACTAAAGTGACTTCTTTCTCTAATTCCTTGACGAATTCTTTCTTTCCTTTTCTATAGAGAACTTTTGCCATTAGATTGTGGGATGTATAGATTCGTTTATAAAGATTGCCATCATAACATTTATATAGGTTCTTGGCAATATTGGATATTATGGATTTTTTGAAGAAACTCGCTAAATTGCATCGCGGAACTGGCGCGGAGCATAGAATAAAACCGGTTTTGGATAAATTGAATGCTGCGATTCTGAAGAGCAGGATATCTGCTGATGCGATTGTCGGTGGAAGTGTAGCCAAAGGGACTTATCTGCCTAAATTTGATTGCGATATATTTGTCAGATTTGATATGAAATATGTTGACAAGAGCATATCTGACTTGCTTGAGAAGATCCTTTCTGTTTTTCCTAAAGTTGAAAGAGTCCATGGTTCAAGAGATTATTTTAAATTTGTTAGTTCGGGTGTTGAATATGAAATTATCCCTGTATTACATATTGATAATGCAGAATCCGCACATAATGTCACTGATGTCAGCCCTCTCCACGTGACTTGGGTCAAAAAACATATTAATGGAATGGGTGATGATGTCGTTCTTGCTAAATTGTTTTGCAAAGCGCAGGGGACTTATGGCGCTGAGTCTTATATCAATGGATTCTCTGGATATATGCTGGAGATACTAGTAATACATTACGGAGGTTTCATTGGTTTTTTACAGGGAATATCTAAATGGAAACCTAAACATGTGATTGATCATTCAAAGTTCTATGCTAATCATGAAGATGTTTTCTCTAAAATGAATAAGGCGAAGATTGAGAGCCCGCTTATCTTGATCGATCCAGTGCAGAAAGATAGGAATGCTGCATCTGCCCTTAGCCATGAGAATTTCGCAAAGATGATACTGGCTGCTAAGAATTACCTTTCATCTCCTTCAGTTTCCTATTTCAAGAAAGTTGAATTCTCGCTTGCTTTGATTAAAAAGAAAGCTAAGGAATGTTCCGGCGAACTTGTGCTTGTTGAATTGAGCCTTGAAACTGGAAAACGTGATGTTGTTGGCTCTAAGATTGTCAAGTGTTTTGAGCATTTACGTAGCGAACTTGAGAAGAATGAATTCAAGATAATCGATTGCGGTTGGCATTGGGAGAAGAAAGCTCTGCTTTGGTATATCGCTTATCCTAAAGAATTGCCTAAATTACGTTCACACCAAGGGCCAATGGTTTACTCTAGCACCGAGGATATCAAACGTTTCATGGACAAGCATAAGTCATGCCGCGTTGAAAATTATAGGATGATATGCAATGTGAAGCGTAAATTCAGCACGCCTAAGACTTTGATCAAATCACTTGTAAAGGAAGAATACTTTACTGATAAGGTCAAGAAAGCTAGATTATTGAAGTAGATGATTCAGTAACGAATTATTTAAAAAGTTCTAGTTCCTATGTTTAACATATGAAAAACATACTTCTAATAGGGGAAGGCGAAGTTGGCTCTGCTTTGAAGAGGATTGAAGAAGAAGCTGGCAATAAAGTATATGTGCTTGATTTGAAATATCTTACCAAACCTGATGCTTCTTTGGGTTATGATGTGTGTCATGTCAATATCCCTTATTCTGAACGATTCATTGAAATTGTCGATGGATATGCTAAGAGCTACAATCCGGGGCTATTGATAATCAATTCAACTGTGCCTTTAGGCGTTACTTCTAAGGTTAGAAAAGCAACTAAATTACCTACTGTGCATAGTCCTATACGTGGGGTGCATCCTAATCTCTATGAGGGCGTGAAAACTTTCTCTAAGATAATTGGCGGAGTAACCAAAGATACTAAACTAGCTGATGAACATTTTGTCAGCATTGGGCTTAAGACTGCAGTTTATGGTTCTTCTAAAGAAAGTGAACTCGCTAAATTATTGTGCACAACTTATTATGGGTGGAACATCTTATTCGCAAAACAAGTTTCACTTATGTGCAAAAAATACGGATTGAATTATGACAACGTGTATAAAGATTTTAATATCAGCTATAATGAAGGATATAGCAAGCTAGGTAAATCTAATGTGGTGCGTCCTGTACTGGTTCCGCCAGAAGGGTTAATTGGCGGGCATTGTGTAGGAAATAATTTCGAATTGTTGCCGAGGTCTAAATTAAAGAAGTTCGCTAAGAAAATGAATGAAGATCATTCTTTGTAAATTTTGTTTCTGAATAATTACTAGAATTAGTCTTATACAACCATGCGGCCTTTTCTAAGCACCCATACTTCTGCGCCGTCTGGTTTTATTCCGTAAATGTCGAGCTTTTGCTTTGCTGCGTCTATGACTATGTCCATATGATATACTGTTTTCCGGTCTTTCTCAAAGCCTTTGCCTAACGCTATGTGAATCATCCTTGCAATCTTTTCATTTACCACTAAATATTCGCATAGTTTCGCTGTCGGATGCGTATTTATCGCAAATTCGCCAATCCTATCGTAATTCTCCTTCTGCATATCGATTATATTCTGAGGCATAGCTTTGTGCTTCTCTTTTTCTAAAAGAACTTTCATATGCTCTTGCTTGATAGCCTCTATCTCTTTCTCCATATCCCTTGGCGCTCTTACTATCTTGTATCTGCCTTCCTCTACGCTTACAACAATAGGATCTTTCGCTGATAGCATTACACTCCTGTCTGTGTGCATCACTACATCGCCAACGAATGTGCCGTGCATGCTATGGGGCGTGAAAAATACTTCACCACCGGGTATGTTTGTGTACATGCCGTATTTCTTTTTGGTCTCTTTGTAAAGATCTTCTTCGTATAGATTAGTGACATCTGAATCATCTGGGATTAGTCTTCTTGGTCCGATATCGACAATAAGATTTGTATTGTATTCTTTATTTGTGTCATGACTTACTACGTTGATGAGCATGCAGCCTTTCAACTTATCTTTCAATGCTCTGGTATGCTTTCTTAATGCCAAAATATTTATGTTATTGGTTTCTATGAATACATCGATTGGCAATGTTTCGGTCAACGCGAGTCTTAGTATGGGGTCCCTTGTTTCGAACTCCGACTGCTCATCATCATGCATCTTCATGAACATTCTCATTGGGCTGTCCCATCTGCTCTTTCGGTTTGGAGTCGGATAGCCGATAGCTTCGCCGAATAAATGTCTTCCTACGAATCCTTGTGTTGCGATTGTAAGTTTCGCTGATGCTGGAGTGAGTCTTTGCAAGTTAAATGCTTTTGATACCTCTTGGAACGCCTTGAATGCTGGCTCGCCTATCTTCTTGCAGTATTCGCAGCCATATAATGTTGTGATAAGATCTGATAAATATTCTGCAGGTTCAAATGGCGATACTCTTGAGGTTTCTGTCTTTACTATGGGAATTGCTCCTTCTTTCAATGCTGTTTTCATTAAGTTCCATACAATTGCATAAGAATCCATATAATCCTCTAATGGGAGCTTCAAGATATTTTCCGGTGGGATTAACGGCAGATCAATTAGAACTAATTCTTTTTTCTTCAATGCATAATCGAATTTCCATACCTTCTCGCATGACTTGATTAAAGCCGATTCTTTGTATGATTTGAACCATTTGTATTTGTATGGCAAGAGAAGTTTTCCTGCTGAAAATCCTTCTTTATCTGATTCTAATATCAAAGCAGGCGGCTTGAACAGCTTTCCGAAACGATTATCCGTTTTCTTATTGACTAGACTTATGAATTTGTCTAGAACCTTAGCTTTCTTGCCTTCTTTATTCGCTATCTCTGTCCATATATCCCTTAACACGTCATATTCTATGCATTTGCCATTGTTTCTACTGACTACGTACATATCCGAATTCAATTCGTGAATAGCTTGGGATAAAGGCGCTAATGATAGGAATGCCTCTTCATTAAGAAGGTCGAATACAACCAAGATTGAATGGTATCTTAATTCCGCGAGAATCCTTTTATAATCCTTAACAGCATAATCAAACAGCTGTTTCTTATATTTCATCTATCTTTTGCCTCTTTTATATCTACTTATGATGGATTTATTCTTATTTAAAGGTTTGCCTAATGCTTCTTTTTCATACTCCTTTCTCAAATGCGCATAGGTGATTACGCCAGTTATTGTTATGATTATTAGATATAATAGCTGCCAATCTGCTAATGGAAGTGGAACTTGAAGTGTTGGGACTAATAAAGGACTTTCTGCGCTAATTATGAATGGATGAGTAGTTGTGGATATTGAATAATCTGTTTCTAACTCAAATATAAACTCATAATCTCCTTGTAAGAACCTTTCAGGGATATAAAATTGCTTATTAATCTGATACGCATTATCTATCTGAAGGATTTCTTCCTGCAATGTGATAATATTGCCTTCATTGTCCATTATTTTGTATCTGGCTATGGCAGTGACTGGATGTTTGTCCCCCAGATTGATTATGTATATATCTGCCAATAATTTGTCTCCGATGTAAACTAATTGCGGCAATCTGGCAGTCAATTCGAACAATGATTTCTCTTTGACATCCATCGAAATAGCTATCTTCTTGTTGATGTTATTAGCTGTGAGGGATAGCTCGCCCTTGTAGATTTTAGATGGCGTTAATGGCGATACATCGAACGTGATGATTATTTCTTTAGATTGGCCTGGAAGCAATGTGAATGAAGTCTCGCTCAATGTGAAGTACTTATCTAAACCTGAGGTTAGCAAATCAATGGTTAGTGCTTTGCTTCCACTATTCTTTAATGTCAATATTTGCTCTGAGGTCTCCCCTTGCCTAATTGTTATGAATATTGAAGTTGCGCTTAATGATAGGCTAATTGGACTGAATTCATCACGATAACTTGAACCTGAAGGATAAGTTGCTGTTGTAGAAGTTACTGGTACTACTGCTGATACTTCAGTTGTGGCTTGACATGTAGCTAATATTCCGTTATTATCCATGTCTCTGATATCACAGCCCCATCTTTCTCCATTAATACCAACGCCTGCGCTTGCTGCACTATTGCATACGTAAAATGTTTCTGAATCAGCTTTTGCCTGGTCACTTTCTGAATCTGTTATATTCACCCATAATTCGTACATTTCGTCTGCGCTTGGTGCGCTGATACTTCCCGCGCATGTTAACCTATCTCCTAATCTTGATGCGCTAATCGTTCCTGGGCTCGTGATTGTACCTTGACTATTTTTGTAATATACGTTGCAGTTTGATATTGAACTCGCATCATCTGTATCGAATTTAGCAGAGATTGTAATTGAATTACTGGAAGTATACCAACGATTTGAGGATAATGTGAAACTGTCTGCTATATATTTTGGTTTAAGGTCAACTATGTGCGCGCTTGAATCAGTCACTGCTAAATTGCCTGTATCATCCCTCGCCCAGACATTCAATGTATATGTGCCGTCTCTTGTGAGATTTGTGAATGAGAATTTGCAATCTGTTGAGTCTTCTCCGGATGCTAGGTAATTATTTGGTCCTGTGACATTATAGTAACAAGTGTCTATGGTGCCTTCATTGAATTTGCCGTTGTTTGCATCTGCCGCTTTCACACCCACCCAGATTGTTCCGGCATATTCCAAAGAGTCTTTGTTTGTTGGTTCTGTTATAACATCATCTATTGTTGGTTTTGTGCTATCTAGGACTATAACTCCTATTGTGTTGCCAGTAGATGTAGAACCATCTATGGAATGGTAATATTCGAAACTTGTACTGGATAAAGTATCTGTTGTTGGAATTTCTACATTTATATCGAATCCTGGCTGTGCTGTGCCCGGGACTTGATCTAGTACTTCTATCTGACCTTTTGAGCCGGCTGTATTGTATTGCGAAGTTTCAAAGTCCGCTGCATCTGTTCCAGTTATACCAAACGATGCCGATGTGAGTTCCCCTGTTGTTGGCAATGCTGAACCAGTCAAGCGTCCTATGTATAAGTTTGCTGTTGAATATGATGATGACTTGTAAATGTTTATTGTGTAATTCTCGCCTTTCCTGACTCTGGAATCCCAGGTTACTTGAACACTGCCGAAAGTACTTGTGCTTGTTGTTGGGCCATAATATGTGCCGGACATGTCTGAATCAATGTTGCAGTTTATGTTCGAATAACAATTACTGTCTTCGCAGTCTGTATAACCATCATTGTCATTATCTATGTCATCATTACAAGTAGTCTCATTCGATTGGCAGCTGTTTGTGCCTATGCAGTTTGAATCTGCGCAGTCGGTATAACCATCATTATCATTATCTGCTTTGTCTGCGCAAAAGAATGCTGTGTTCTCGTTGCCCGAAGCAACGCAGATATGGCTGTTGTAATCCATTTGATATCCTAAGCAATCGCTGTCTGCGCAGTCTATACCATCTGCATAATCGTTGTCATTTCCATCTGCGCAAGCGCTCCAAGTAACGTTTTCTGTTGTTGGACAAGCATAGCAGAGATTGAATTTTTTGTTGCAGTCTGTATCGTAGCAATCTGTTGCTGAATCCGCGTCATCATCGAAGCTGTTCTCGCAGTATAAATCAGGCGTTGATGTATTGAAGAATGAGTCTGTTGAATCGTATTCTTTGGCTAAACAGGTTTGGTTTATGTTGCTGGGGTTATTTATCCCTAAACATGACGAATCCTTGCAATCCTTGCCTGTTGAAGAGTTAGTTGACCAGTTGCCATTGTTCCAGTAATATGCGTCTAAATCGTTGTCTATGCTATCGAAACAGGCAACACTCGTGTATGATTCATTCTTTGGAACCAGTGTCGCGTGTTGGCAATCATAATCGTCATAATCTGTGTCTGTCGTGTATGATAATGTTGTGAAATATGCTTCGTATGCAGATTCTGTCCAATTTGGATCTGGTTCATTATGGCTTGTGTCGTAATCGTTATCATAATTATCATTGCATGTGAGCTCATGAGTAAGTTCGCATCTCTTGCCGTTGCCCATTGTTGTTAGATTGCAATCGCTGTCTGGATAGTTTGTGGTCCATGCGCAGTCCATACCACCATTTGCATTGTAAGTGTATCCTGATGCGCCGCCTGTAGAGTATTGCCAGAGGTCCCAGTCATTGTCCATATTGTCATTGCATTGACTTGCAGTTTCTGTTGAATTGCCAGTGTTTGTCCTACAATATGTCGCGCAATCGTATTCTGCGTCATTGTATGAACTGCCGACTTGTTGCTGACAATCCTTGAGATTGTACATATCGTTATTGAAATTGTCGTTGCAGGTTAATTCTTGATTGAGTTCACATGTGGCTGTGCCGTTGCTTGTAGTGTCGCAGTCAGAATCCCTGCAATCAACTAATGTGAGTCCGGTGTTCTGATTGCCGCTTGTTGAGTCTTCTGTTGCCCAGTCATTGTTATAGCTGTCGAAACACATTGCTGTTGTTTGAGCCTCGTTGTAATATGCGCACGTTCCTGAGGTTGATGTGCTTGTGAAATCGTTCCATGCTGATGGTCCTGCTTCATTATTACAATCTAGATCATAGCAGTCATAGCTAGATTGAGTGAAACAGTTTTGCTCGTTACCTGCGCAATTCAAGTAATCGAAATCGCCGTTGATTGAATCGCTGCAAGGCGACCAAGATGTTCCACCTACTTTGATGTCATTTTCCTTCTCGTTGGTGCTGTTCCATCTGTTGCCTGCACCGCCTAAATATGTAGGGTCATCGAAATATGTAGTTATATTGAGGCTTTCTTCGTATGTTGTTGTGCCTTCGACGTAATTAACGGTGATTGTCAAGATGTATCCTTCAGACATAGAGATGTTGATTGGATCTGCGAATGTGATGTTTAATGTCGTGTCTAAATTATCAATCTCAGTACCGCCACTGAGATATGATCTAACTGCTACTCTCGTTGAATTTGCTTGTGATTGTGTTAGTGAATTGCCTAAAACCGGATTACCATCTTTGTCTAAGAAATATGTTATCAATCCGTGTGATGCGTTTGTCGCTGGACCATACTTGTTTACTGTCTTGATTGTCGGGAGGCCTTGAACGAAGAATGTCGCAGTCTTGCTCAAGCCCCATTTGTAGAAACGTATCTTGAATGTGCCATTAGGCATAGAGTGCATTGTATAATCGATGTATGTTGTGAATGTGGTTGAACTGGTTACGTTTTCTGCAATATCTCCGCTAGGAATGTTCAGTGCCAAAGTACCGTGGCTGCCTGAAGGGCTGTACATATCGCTAGCATTCGTGAATGATTGCTTTGCCAAACATGAATAAGTTATACCGAAACATTCAGGGTCTGAACAATCTGATAATGTGTCTGATTCATCTGGATTGTCTACGCCATCGCCGCATTCCTGCTCTACCTTGGTACCGCCATATTTTGCCACTGAGAAAGATATATCTCCTTGATTATCTGTTTTTATTGTGTTCTTGAGGAACATATTCGCAGCAGTTTTGCCGTTCACTGAATTCGCGATATCTCCAGTTGTCCAATCAGTCGGATGAACGTGTATGCGCCAAGTTACGTTCTCTTCAGAGATCGGAGTCATATCGCTTTCGTAGATACCACATTTTATTATCTGCCAGGGGATCCAGTTATCTGTAGTGCCACCCAAAGTGGTATTTATCTTATCTGTGCTTTTTAGTGTGTATGTTATTGCCTTGCTTTCTCTTGTAGCTGATGATGCGAGTGTTGCGTTCACGAATATCTGGGTGCAGGATCCTAATTGCGTGTCATAGCAATCGCTTTCATTGATGTAACATCCAATAATATTTCCCGCATCGCCCATCATATTGACGAATGTGATATTAAATGAATATTGGTAATTGCCAGTGCTCGGTACTGGGCTTGGCTCGAAATAATATATGCCTTCAGGTTTTGTTAAACTAGCCCATGTCAAGGTTTCGTCTGCAGAATAATTATTGAGTCCTGATGTGTATCCGATATAATCAACATCGAATATGAGTGTACCATTTGTATAGCTTACTTGCGTGCAGTGGCTTGCTGGACATATTTGGTTATTGATTATTATCCTAGGGGTTATCCATGTAAGATTGTAAAGATATAGCCTTGCGGCTTTGTTCATGCTGCTGATCGCTGATATATTTACTGAGATCGTATTGTTGATTATGTCTACATTTAGGTCTAGATTAACATCGTTATTCGCGTCTTTGTCTATGGTAATATTCACATTTTCTGTGAAAACAATCTTACCATAATCTGTTATTTCTAGAGTCATATTCTGGATTGATTCTAGTTCTGTATCATTAAGGAATAAAAATAAAGTCGTATTGCCGTTGAATTTATCCGCAATCACGTGTACTCCAGGGTCAATCACTGCGCTGGTCTGAACATCAACTGACCAACCTGCCAAATGGCTTGGAAGCGCGAATCTTAGAAGTATAGTGAAAAAGATTATCACGAAAAAAAGAAAAACTCTATTGTTTGTCGCATTCATTTTCTCCTTTTTTCTTTATTTAATTTGTCTTGGAGAGCTTTTAGCTGCTCTTTGTATCTTTGAGCCCTAGGTTTCTTGAATCTGTTGTATAAAACAATTAGGAGCAAGATAAGAACTATAATTATCAGAGTAACGTACACAATCGCCCAATCTCTTTTATGGGCTTTACAATTGACTGTAAGCTTTAATGGAGCTGATGCCGCGATTGTCGCGCCTGAACCCGCTGAACCGCCTGTTGTTTGCGCAGGAGCTTCTGTCATAAGAACTTCGCCTCTATAGGTCTTTGGTTCTTGTTGGCAAGCCTGTTCACAGATTAGGCCGTTCCATAAACAATCTTCTTCGTATACTTCAGGTACGCTGAAACAGAAATCAATCAATTCCGCATCTTTACTCGCTGTGCTTGCTTCTATTATCTTATCTTCAAATGTTACGCCTTGCGCTATAGCTGCTATCTCTCCCTCTAATGATATCTTTGCTTTTAGGTCTTTACCAGAGGGATTATATGCGCCATATTTTATGCAAAGGTTTGAGTTCTCGTCCATTGCTTCCTGCTCAGTGAACCATTTGATGCCTATGGCTGATGCTAGATTAATCGTTAATAGTAATGCAATCAATAGAATAATTATCTTTTTCATTAACAATTATCTCCAGTTTGCACTCCTTTGAAATTTAATTGATTCGTATATGTTCCTGGAGGCTGCGCGCCTGGTACTGTGAGCCAGAACCTGTAATATTCGCTTGCGCCCGGAACTAATGTGTCTGCAGGGGCATAATTATCTGTAATGTTGACTGCGCCAGATATGCTTGGCAAGGTGCCGTTGTTTATGCTGTTATAATTCCAGAAATAATTGGTCAAGTTGATTGCGTTTGTTGAATATCTTAAGCTGTCATTCGCTTTAAGACAGAATTTAACATTGACATTTGAATCAGTCTCTACTGACAAGAATAAATGAGTGCCGTTTAACGTACTGTTTGGATATTCGTAATTAGCTGATGCGGATCTGTTATTGTCTGGCAATTGATTCACATAGAAATAGATGCCATCTGTTGTAAGATTGGTTGATGCATTGATTGCGAAGTAACCTGTAAGCGAGACATAAGTCATTGAATTTGCAGTTGTCGCCATTCCCGTAATGCTATTGATATCTAATTTGTGGATACCCAGTCCCAAAACTAACAATATCAGTAGAATAGTCAGAAGATTTATCTGCATATCTATCCTCTTTTCGCTAGAACTCTTCTTCACCAATACTATATTTTATAGATTTAGAATATATAAATATATCTTTATATATAATTTAGTAAAATAATTAGAAAAATAATTAAATGAAAATTAAATAATATAGAAAAAAGGCTTATTTCTTCTTTTGCTCTTTTTTGAGCTTATCTTGAAGCGCTTTCAGCTCTTCTTTGTATCTCTGCAGTTTTGGTTTCCTGTATTTTCTATAGATTAATACACCTAGGATTACCAATACTAAGAGTATCAATGTCACATATACAATGCTCCAATCCCTTTTATGGGCTTTGCAATTAACTGTGAGTTTCAATGGGGCCGATGCTGCGATTGTCGCGCCTGAGCCAGCTGTGCCGCCTGTAGTTTGCGCAGGGGCTTCTGTCATGACTACTTCACCTGAGTAAGTTTTAGTCTCAACTTCGCATTTCTGTTCGCAAATCAGTCCATTCCATAGGCAATCTTCAGGGTATACTATTGGTACTTTAAAACAGAAATCAATCATCTTAGCATTTATGCTTGATGTAGATGCTTCGACTAATGAATCGCTTGATTTAACTCCTTCTATTATTGATTGTAATTCGCCTTCGACCGCAATATTTACCTTTATATCATTGCCTGAAGGATTGTATGTACCATATCTTATACAAAGATCAGAATTCTCGTTAAGGACTTCACCTTCTGTGAACCATTTAATGCCTACTGCTGATACAATATTGATGCACAGCAGAGCTGTGATTATGAATGCTACCTCTTTTTTCATGTTAAATTTCCCCTAACAGGAACTTCCTGTCTGCACGCCTTTGAAATTAATCTGGTTAGTGTAAGTGCCTGGATTCTGTGCAGCTGGTACGCTTAGCCAGAATCTATAATATTCGTCTGAACCTGGAGCGACTGGATCGTCATTTGTCGCGTATGAACTTCCATTGAATGTTGTGAATGCTACAGCATTACTATAATGTGGTAAGCTGACATTGTTAAGTGTAGTACTATTTGCAAATTTGTAATTGCTTACATCTATTGAGTTTGCGCCTGACCTTAATGAATCGTTTGATTTTATACAGAATCTGACGTTAACGTTTGAATCTCTTTCAACTGATAAGTAAGTAGTAGTTCCGTTTGCAACACCGCCATAGCCTTGGTTACCAGATGCTGGTACGTCTGTAGATGGCAATGAAGTAATATAGAATCTGATACCATCGGTTGTTAAGTTAGCTGATGCGTTAATTGCGAAATAATTCGCGATGACTGCTGAAGTCAATGCGTTCGCTGTTGTAGCTGCTCCAGTCATGCCTTCCATGCCAGTTGAGTTGAACAAATCGTAATTGTTCATCAGACCAACACATAATACTAATAGGGATAATGATAAGAATAATATTGCTCTATCTTCCCCTTTCTCTGTCAAATCTATCAATCTAGTTAATTTATTTAACTTTTGGATTTATATACTTTTGCATTTAACCTGGATTTAACTCTCTCATTAATCGTTTTCAATAAAATAGAAAATAAGAGCTTATTTCTTCTTTTGCTCTTTCTTGAGTTTCTCTTGAAGCGCTTTCAATTGCTCTTTGTATCTCTGGGCTTTTGGTTTTCTGTATTTCCTGTATATCAATGAGCCTAGAACTGTTAGCACTAACAAGATTAATGTCACGTATACTATGCTCCAATCTCTTTTGTGAGCTTTGCAATTGACTGTGAGTTTTAGTGGCGCAGATGCTGCAATTGTTGCGCCTGAACCTGCTGTACCGCCCGTTGTTTGCGCAGGTGCTTCGGTCATAATTACTTCGCCGGAATAGGTTTTTGTTTCAACTTCGCATTTCTGTTCGCAGATTAATCCGTTCCATAAACAATCTTCTGGATATACTATAGGTACTTGGAAACAGAAATCTATCATTTTAGCGTTTATACTTGATGTTGACGCTTCAACTAATGCGTCATTGGATTTTACGCCTTGTATGATTGACTGCAATTCGCCTTCAACTGCGATATTCACTTTTATATCATTGCCTGAAGGGTTATATGTTCCATATCTTATGCAAAGATCAGAATTCTCGTTAAGGACTTCGCCTTCTGTGAACCATTTAATACCTACTGCAGAAACTATGTTAATTGTGAGTAATGCTACGATTATGAATGCTACCTCTTTTTTCATGTTAATATTCCCCTAACAGGCAGTTCCTGTTTGCACGCCTTTGAAATTGATTTGATTAGTATAAGTACCTGGATTCTGCGCTGAATTTACGCTGAGCCAGAATCTGAAATATTCGTCGCTACCTGGAGTGACTGGATCGTTAACCTTCGCATATGATGAACCATTACTTGATGCTCCGAAAGGATATCCCCTTGAAAGAGCAGTTGTTAAATGTGGCATTGTACCATTATTAACTGTGCTATTAGACCAATAATACAACCCAACATCAATTGAATTTGCGCCGGATCTCAATGAATCATTTGATTTTATACAAAATCTTACGTTAACGTTTGAATCTTTTTCAACTGATAAATATGTTTGGGTACCGTTAGTCATACCACCTCCGGCGTAATTAATATTTCCTGAAGCTGAAAGATTAGCTGTAGGTAATGAAGTAATATAGAATCTGATTCCGTCAGTTGTCAAGTTAGCTGATGCGTTGATTGCGAAATAATTCGCGATGACTGCTGAAGTCAATGCGTTTGCTGTTGTAGCTGCACCAGTCACGCTTTCCATGCCCGTTGAGTCGAACAAACTGTAGTTGTTCATCAGACCAACACATAATACTAATAGGGATAATGATAAGAATAATATTGCTCTATCTTCCCCTTTCTCAGTCAAATCTACCACTCTAGTTTAATTATTAAACTTTTAAATTTATATATCTTTCTTTTTTAAGGGTATTTATGGAGTATATCCATTAGGTACTACTTTGAAAGTTATGTTATTTCTGTATGTTCCTGGTCCCTGTGATGCGGATACGTTAAGGTAGAACTTAAGGTAAACTATCGTGCCGTCTGCTAGGTTTAATCCTATCGGATTGTTTATGTACGCTGTTGTTAGGCTCTTTTTAGATGCGTTCGATACTGTACTATTAGATATACTGAAACTAACCATTTCGTTATTTAGGTCTATATAATTAGTGGCGTATGTCAAGTTTCCATCTGCTCTTATATATAGATCAGCAGTTGTACCTGATGCTGAAATTGTGACGTTGTAATTGGTTACTAGTATTCCATTATTGGCATCAGCATTCAGATAGGATTGTGGTACGGAATTGACTGTCCAGACTACGCCTGCTCCAGACAGATTACTTGATAATGATGCTGATACTGATTGACTTGGGTTGTTTTCTAATATTCTTGCGTCTGATGCGTTTGTATCATAAGTGTCATTTGACAATATTCTCCAATACCAGATTCCCTCTGGAAGTGCTTCTGCTAGAGTTAATGTGTAGTTCAATGTGTATGTCGCTTTCTGGAAGTATATTGAACTGAAATCGTTATTATTATCTATCTGTAGCGTGAATGAAACTTGATTATTGTTGCCGTCTGTTACGTTGTTCCAAATAAATGTTGTTGTGTTGCTTGCTGTGACTGTGTTGTTATCTGGGCTTACTAATACTGGTTTGTTCGGTATGCTGTTAGGTAGGACTGTGAATGATGTGTTAGTTGACCAACCTACGTTTGAACTAGTGTATGAACAATTGACTCCCCATAGATAATTTTTATTGTCATGCCTAAATGTTATTGCTGTGAAGTTGAATGGAGTATTTGCAGTTGCGCTCTTTGTCTCGTTCTTGCTCCATGAACTGGACCAATTGCCGTAAAGTGTGCATGATCCGGTTTCATTCGTATTAGCTGTGAATGTATATGTTATACGATTATTGGTATAATTCCTTACACTGTTCACTTTAGGCGCAGGAGATAATGCAATAACAATGCTGTTACTAGCTAATAATTGCGCTAGTCCAGGTTTGTGACATGTAACGTTATATGCATAAGTACCAGATATACTAAATGTCCTGTTGTACCAATAAGAGCTTGCTGATTCTTTCATTATCCCATTAATATCCGCGAAAGAAATGTTGCATGATGCACCAGATATCAATGCACCAGTTTCATTATTAGTATAATTTGCGAAGAAACCAATCAATTGGTTAGCATATTTAGTTGTAGCATTTGGCATCCCCGCGTCATGTTGGTCCCATATAGTTAAGTTTGGACCGAATATGTCTGCTCCCGCGTATGCACTGAAACTATTCACTTTTATCCAGAAATGCGTTCCGTTATTTCCATAATTGTAATTCTCTTTGTTGTTGCAAGTCCAAGCATTGCCTGTGCAAGTTGAATTCGCGGTTACCCACGCCGAGCAATAACAGATCTTATCAATGGTCACCCCATCAAATGGAATTGTCAAATTCGCTTCTGTGAAATTGTATCCCGAATCCAATGCTATGACTTGGCTCAATTGCTTTGCTTGATTAGGCATACTATTTGATATTGTGAATTGCGGAGCGATTGTATAATTTACAGTTACATTCAATTCTTTCAGATATAAGCTGGATTTATTCTCTGTGAACAGCAAGCTGTATTTATCCCCTCTGACTACTTTTTGAGTTTGGAACGGATTTGAAGCATTTATCATATAACTATCCAATAAATATTTATTTCTATCATACAATTTAATCATAGAATTATATTTTGTTTGACCGGTGCCATTATAAAGCGTTAAATTGAGTTCTGCATCTGCATTATTTATTTGAGCATCAGAATGAACTGCTGAACCTACAACTGCTATATCCGGTTGCACTGCTGAAAGAATGTCATCAATCTCTACTTCCCAGAATAAATAAGGCATAGCTGTCACGATATAGGTATCAATATACTGACCAGTGCCTATTTGGGTCAATCCCTCTATATAATGAGTTTGTAAAGGAGGATTGGGCATATCACTTGCTTTAGGGGTTGATGTTAAATTGGTCACATTATACAGTAATCCATCCTTAGTAATGTTGATATATAAAATCGCTAGATCTCCCACATAATATTGGCCGTTCCTGTCATTAGCGAACTCGAGAACTGTATAATAACGTGACAATCTGAATTTATTGATCGCTGTACTGTTCTCTGGCGCATTGACATGAGCATTAGGTAAATTGGTGAAATTAACATTCAAATCATACATCCCTAATGTCTCGCCCACTTTACTCCAATTGATTTCGCACACGCCTAATGCATTGGTGTAGATTGTGTCTAATTTGGTCGTGTTGATGTAAGCTGTGCAATTAGCCCGGACAGGGTATGACACATTATCATAGTCATATACTCTCGCTATTATTGTCATATTCGTACTCACTATACCGTTCGGATCCTCTCCAGCTACGCCATCTCCCCTCGAGATGATTGAACCGTTCATAGGGTAAGTGATTGTAACTGCTACTCTCCTATTAACCGTTATTGATGAACTCAACAAATTGTCGGATTCATTTGACTCCGCAATTAGATTGTTAATGTCTATTGTAGCTTCTACTGGCCACGTACCTGCCATTGCAGTCCATCTGAATAACAATGAATTCTGACCATTTGTAGATATATTTGTTATATTTGAAAATAAAGAGTCTGCAATCCCTAATGTTATATTCACGTTTACGAAATTGTATACTTCATCATTTTCTAAAGTTATGTTAAATATCACTTCATTGGTATTATTAGGAGATTCTGGTGTGTAACTTATGCTTTTTAATTTTAAATTGCCATTCCCTGTTGCAGTGGTAAACGTGGCGTTCTCGCTCCACCTAATATTCTGGTAGATATCAGAACAATTGACCGCCCACTTGTATGTTGCTGATTCACCCATGAAACGTATGCTTGTGAAGTTGAATGCTATGTTTGCGGTTGCGCTCTTTGTTTCGTTCTTTAACCAAACGCCAGTCCAGTTGCCGTATAATGTACATGTGCTTGTTTCGCTAGATTTAGCTGAGAATGTATATGTCAACCTATCATTAGTATAATTTATTTGATCACTGAGTATTGGCCCAGTATTATCCACAGTTAGATATCTTAAACCTGTGCTGTTCAAGTTACTTGCTTGATCATATGCAGTGGCTTGGTATGTGTACTGGCTCGTTGTTGGAGTTGATTGATTGACGTAGAATGACCAACTTGAATTTGTGAGCTTCTGCAGATTGAATGTATAGAGTTGTGAAATCTCTGATGCTGATAATGAACGATTGTAGATGCGTACTTCATCAATGAATCCTTTGTAAGGATAACTAATCAAATCGTACTGCCCTATTCTAAATGCTGAACTCCATTCTGCATTGACTGTAGCATGCTCTGCACCTGATTGAAGCCCATTGATGTACCATCTTTCGGTAGTACCATTATTCCAATAAATCACATTTGTCCAATTACCATCTGGAACATCTCCAGACGCCGCACTAAAGAAGTTCCCGTCTTGCTGTGACAACATTTTTCCATTACTATCTATTAATAATCTATGTGTACCATCAGTACCCATTATTGTTCTGTAACTCCCCGTACTTAATGGGTATACCCATGAGGAGATAGTAAATGCTTTACCAGTACTAATCATTGATAATCCAGAAACATTAATCGCGTTATTTTGTGCACCACTAAAATTGTAAGCTCCGTTATATTTGCCTGAACTAATCCACCTAGCCCCAGATACATTTCCATTATTGTTATATTTAGTTGCATCCACTACTTTAGTAGAATCCTCACCTAATTCGCTTCTGTTATCGAAATTGTACATTAAAACTAAACTGTCATTGTATAATTCGTAATTAGTATTGTTCCAGTTGTAAATGAATCTGCTGAGGTTTGCTTCTGTTATACTGACGTTTATTTCAACGCTGTAGTTGCCTGTTCTTGTTGCGTTTGATGGTGTTGATGCTACGAATGATATGCTTGGTTCGACTGAGTCGATGGTTACGAATGTGTAAATAGGGGTTGCATTCCATACATTATTGGAATCATTTGCGTAATATCTCCAGCCTACTCTAGTGTATTGACTGACGTTGATTTGGTACACTGTACTTGAAACATTTACTGTGCCTGATAATCTTGTCCAAGAATTATTTCTCCATGCGCCGGATGCGTTCGTGCTGAAGATGAAACCTGATAATTGTTCTCTGTCAGTCCATGTTAGATTGAATATACCTGTTTGTAGGAACCCTATGCTTGTGAAGTTGGTTGCGTTGTTGCTGTAGTGAGGCGGCTGGTTGGTTGTTATGTTTCCTGACACATTTACTATGTTGCCCCAAGTGTCATTCGCGTAGATTGTGTAGTTGGTAATTCTTCCGAATGATTCGTTAACGGGGATTTGGATTGACCAGATTGTTCCGGCTAATAATGATAAGAAGCCTTGCCAGATTCTGTTTATTCCTTCTGCGATGGTTGTCCAGATGGTAATCCATACTCTATCGATAGGTGTGTCAGACGTTAGGTTGATGTATAACGTTGCATTCTCGCCTAGCTCTGCTGGATTTGTTACGGAGATTAATTGTCCGGTTAGGTCTGTTAAATTTATGAATGTTAGATTTGGACTTGTGACATCATAGACCATGATTGTACTGCTATTTGATTGATTGCCATATACTAATCCATTGTAAGGCGTGACGCCGAAGGTTAGGTTTGTTCCCGCGGATTGATAATAGTTTAGACTGATGTTAGGTATTGTGTGATTTGCTCCGGTGTGATCTATTTGTCCGTAGAAAGTCATGTTGTATAAATCGGAGATTTCTTCTGCGCTTAGAGATCTGTTCCAGATCATGACTTCGTCGATGGAGCCGTTTACGCCATATGTTCCTGAACTCAAATATGAAAGATATCCCAATTTAATGCTCGGAGAACTATACGTGCCATTCACAAAATCATGAGGATCGTTATCTACTAATATGCCATCAACGTATAATAAAGTATGAGTTCTGTTAATTATACCTGCAACATGACGCCATTGATTCAGTTCATAATTGCCAGATGATGATGATCTACTTGTCCCTTCCCCATCAGCCCTCGCAGCAATCCTAAATGCATTACCATGTCCCCCTACGAAAAATGAACCTGGATTATTCAAATTACCTTTACTGAAAAGAGGTTGATATGTTCCAGTATTCGCTCTTATGTACATCCAACCTGCAATAGTGATATTCTCAGTCATATTGAAATCTTGGACAATCACTGCGGAATTTGAATCGCCGGAGAAATTCATGCCTTGCCTTATCCTACCTTTGATATAATTCGAATTGCTAATTGCACCCTGCATATTCAGACTTATGCTATTATTTGTATTTCCGTCTAGATCCCAATACCCAATCAAACCTTCTCTCCAAGCGTTCGTTCCGTTGATGTACCACTCATAGACACTCGCGTTCTCTGGTTCATTATCTGCATCTGCATAATCCCATGTGCCCGCTACACTTGTGACTGTGTTGTTGATTGCTCTTGGTTTAATTGTTACGTTGTTCGCTGTTGGTGATGTGTCTTGGACAGTTAATGTTGTTGAGTTTTGTGCTGTGCCGAATTGTTTGTCATCATTTGGTTCAATCATCAAACTTACATTTGTGCCTTTGTTGATGATGGATTCGTCTAAAGAATATAATGGTCTACTGAGATTGTAAAGGTCGTTGATTTCTGTTGCTGAGAGTGCGCGATTGTAGATTGAAACTTCGTCGATTGTGCCGTTGAAATAACTACCAACAGTACAAACAGAAGTATCTGGTTCTGAGCCTATACATAAAGGGTTATTAGCGGAATAAGTAATAATCGATCCAACCGCGCCCGTATAGTTATTAACCAATACACCATTAAGATATAAATTTAATGCACTCCCATTAAATGTTCCTACTACGTAATACCAAACTCCATTACTTAAATTTGAAACTGGATAATACGCAGCCCTGTAAGTACCATTTATATTTGCTGAAAAGCCCAATGTATTTGATGGATAAGAACCGAAAGCATCGTTGAGAGCTATATAATAACCGCCTGACTGCGTCTTTGACAATATTCTAGTATCTTTAGTTATATCTCTAGAATTGAACCAAGCACTTACAGTAATAGCTGAAGTTGGTGCCAATCTTGTAGTATATGGTACGGTAATATAATCGTCTGTGCCGTCAAATGCCAATGCGGTATTCCATTTACTTGCATTTGTCCAGTTTGCATGTTTCATCCTTGTACCATCAATGCCGCCAACCGCATCTTTCACCGCATTACCTTGACCTTCATCCATATGCCATAATGTAACTGGTGGATCTCTTGCTTCGCCGTACTTCATCATTTCATATTCTTGCTCGACTTCTTGCGCGGTTAATGATCTGTTCCAAATTTTCACTTCGTCGATGGAGCCATTGAAACTTTTGCTTAAATAAGAGTAATAACCAATCTGCAAATTCTTATTAAAGCCATTATAAAGCCCATTAAATGATATAGTATCAGAATCTGAATATTGCCCATCTACATAATATTTGATAGAATTACTTGGTTTATCGAAAGTTACCGCAACATGCACCCATGTTCGCAATGGAAGAACTTTAGTAGATGTAGCTGTTGCAGCAGTTCCTGACCATCCTCTCAAAGCCAGCCTATTACTGGAGTCAACCCTCAATACCCAGTTATAATCGTCCCCATATGTTGAACCAACAATTCCCATGTCAGTTGGAGTATTGCCATTGACTTTAATCCATGCTGAGAACGTCGCAGTCTCATTCAATTGTGTCTCATCCCAAGAAGTAATATTGATATAATCATCCCCTTCGCCATCAAAAGTATAAGCTCCTCTGATTACACCGGAGATATTCGCTGAATCGCCTAATACATCGCCATTATTATCGTTATGACTATCAATACCATTGCCATCAAGTTTCCAATAACCTAATAATGAATTATCTTTCCAGGCTTCTGTGCCGTTTATGTACCAAGTGTAGACTGATTTGTTTTGCGCGTCGCCGTCTACGTCTGAGTAGTTCCACATTGCTGACGGATAACTGGTTGTGAATAATTCGTATGGTGTGATGTTGACGTTCTGCACTATCGGATTGTGATTGACTGTGAAATTGCTACTAATATTGATTGTGTTACCCCAAGTGTCATTCGCGTATACTGTATAATTTGTTATTCTAGCGAAGCTTTCATTGACTGGCAATTGAACGGACCAGATTGTTCCGCTGAGCAATGATAAGAAGCCTTGCCAGAAAATGTTTCCTGCACTAGCTATGGTCTGCCAGATTACTATCCATGCTCTGCTGATTGCTGAATCGCTGGTGATATTGATGTATAATGTGGTGTTCTCATCGGTTTCGGCTAGATTGGTTGCATCAATTGCTAATCCTGTTAAATCAGTAATATTAACTATTGTTATGTTAGGACTGATTACATCATAGACCATTAACGTTGTTGAATTCGATTGGTTGCCGTAGACTAATCCGTTGTATGGAGTCACGCCGAATGTTAGGTTTGTGCCTGGGCTCATATAATAATTAAGTGTTACATTAGGTATTGTGTGATTAGCGGCGGTGTGATCAATCTGGCCGTAGAATGTCATGTTGTAGAGATCTATCACTTCCTGCACAGACAATGTCCTATTCCAAATCATCAATTCATCAACTGTGCCGTTAACACCACCAATCATCCAATTATTGTTTGATGTATTAGGCACATTACCATTTGGCCCGATGCCCGTTCTGTCTATACCATCTACATAAATTTTCACATAATGGTCAGAATCTCTGAATAAGAAAGCTATATGGTGCCATTGATTATCTTTGATATCAACATTACCATATCTGTAATAATCATTAGCTCCAGCGTTCAGATAAAGTAATGGGTATGTGCCGTGACTTACTTTTATGTATGGATAACCATTTGGACTAAACAATGTCTGGTATGATAACGCTGATGTTGGAGGGAGCTTGACCCATGCAGTAACTGACCATTCAAATTTACTGAAATTAACCGAATTTACATCTTGTATATAACCGGTTGCTAATGATCCCCATTGATATGCGCCTTTAATCTTACCAGTAGCGTTGGATATACTATTGTAAATCGTGCCAGAATTACCATTGATGGCATTAACTGGCGAGTTATCCATTTTGTAATATCCGATTAAATCTGGCCATGCGTTCGTCCCGTTGATATACCACTCATAGACTGATGCATTCTCTCTGTGACCGTCTGCGTCTGTGTAGTCCCATGTCGCTGATACGGTTGCTACTGTGTTGTTTATTGATAATGGTTTGATGGTGACGTTGTTTGCTGTTGGCGTTGTGTCTTGGACTGTCAATGTTGTTGAATTTACTGCGGTTCCGAACTGGACGTTGTCGTTTGGTTCAATTTGCAATGTGACGTTTGTGCCTTTGTTGATGACGGATTCGTCTAAGGAGTATAATGGTCTGCTGAGGTTGTAGAGGTCGTTGATTTCTGTTGATGATAGAGCGTGATCATAAAGAACAAACTCATCCATGCTACCGTTCCATCTCAAACCAATACGGATATAATTCAAAGTCCTTCTGAGTGAAGAATTCAAAACTGCCCAACTTTTATCGACATAATTACCATTCACGTATATTCGGACATAATCATTATTTTTCCAAGTGTATACTACATTTGTCCAATTTCCGGCCAATAATTTACTGCTGCTTGCCTGGATATTATTACTACCGGTAATTGTCTCATACCAATATAGGGTGTTTGGTGCAGTTGAATCATCATAACCCTTTGAGAAAAGCCATGAACCTTGTGTGAAATAAAATTTAACCAATTGGTGATATAAACTATCTCCAGGAATATTGGTTGGATTAACCCATATAGAGAATGATCCCTCTTTCGATATATTACTCTGGAAATTGTTATTGAAATAAACATAAGTATTAGCGTTGCTATCCAAAGAGATTGCTTTTCCAAATTTACCTGAATCTACTCTATTTACTCCGCCATAGAATGATACATTTTGCAATGTCATTGCATTGTATGATTCATTACCTGATTCTTCTTCAAAGTGTAATTGCATGACTGGCGGATTCTGCACTTCGCCGTAATCCATCATTTCGTATTCCTGCTTGATTTCTTGCGCAGTTAATGAGCGGTTCCAGATCTTGAATTCATCAAGAGACCCATTATAGTATCTGGTCGTATATCTACCAAAGGTAATACCTGCAGTTGATGCATTCTGTGAAGCTTGGAATATCCCGGTCGCATCGAATGCGCCATTGAGATATATAGTAGCATTATTGTGGGTAGCATTATATGATGAAACGATTAATGTCACGTGATACCATTGCTCTTGCTGCAATGTAGTTGCGGAATTCAAATTATAACTGCTGCGGGGGTAGAATGCTATTTTGTTCCCAGTAGTGAAATATGCTAATAAGAATGATGCAGTCTTATGGGTGAATATCGCGCTATTCATATAAGATTTATTATGCGCATTCATCCAGAATGAGATTGAAAGATTGTTGGTGAAAACAATTGTGTTCAATGATGTGGAAATTTCGCTAGTGTTACCCTCAAATCCTAATGTTCCTTTGATTTTTCCGGAGATGTTTGATATATTGATTGCGCTAGAAAGAATATTTGAACCTATGCTGTCCTGGAAATTGTCCATCTTGTAATATGCAATCAATGACGGATCTTTCCATGCTTCTGTGCCGTTGAGGTACCAGGTGTAGATGGACTTGTTTTGCGCGTCTCCGTCTACGTCAGAGTAGTTCCATATAGCGCTTGGATAACTAGTTGTGAATAGCTCGTATGGTGTGATATTTACATTCTGTACTACTGGATTGTGATTGACTGTGAAATTTCCTGATATGTTTGCTAGGTTGCCGGCAGTATCATTTGCGTAGACTGTGTAATTCACAACTGTCGGGAATGATTCGTTTACTGGCAATTGCACTGACCAAATTGTTCCGGTTAGTAGAGATAAGAATCCTTGCCATAGGATGTTGCCTGCGGATGCTACTGTTTGCCAGATGACAATCCATGCTCTACTTATTGCTGAATCTGAACTGATGT
>Ga0265297_10000727_pt1 | contig 91360 bp, 55 predicted proteins | sample Munlanlwell13791_FD_192502 | JGI IMG/M metagenome (GOLD analysis project Ga0265297, IMG submission 192502) | Leachate microbial communities from a municipal landfill in Southern Ontario, Canada - Leachate well 137-91 | ecosystem: Engineered > Solid waste > Landfill > Unclassified | place... | reverse complement strand
ACGTCCAGCTGAATACTCTCGTACCTGTGTTAAAACTCGCTCCTGTGGGTAAGTTTGCCGCTGAATACGTCAGCGCCGTCCCGTCTTCGTCAGTCCCGCTTACTGTGAATGTTAATGCGCTGTTCTCGTTCACACTCTTACTCCCTATCGGTGTAAGCGTGGGTGCTCTGTTGATATTCGTCACCGTGATCACTACTGTCTCCTGTGATATGCCGCCGTACAAATCCCTAGCCTTAAATGTCACATTGTAAGTATTGGCTTGCGTATAATTCGGGCTCCAGAGAAACAATCCGCTTGTCGTATTAAAACTCGCTCCGCTTGGAAGTGTTACTGCCTCATAGGTAATACTATCTCCATCCGCATCCACGGCATTTACTGTAAAGCTTAACGTCTGTGCTTCAACCGTCGTCTTATTGCCTATAGAAATTAAGGACGGATTAGTATTTAACGTCATAGCATTTGCAGTATTACTGTAAGCAGAGATCCCGGATGCATTGTACGCATATACCCTATAATAGTAAGCCGTATGTGCCGATAACCCAGTATTGTTGTAAGATGTCACCGCCCCTACCGTCGCTATCGTAGTCCAAAAGCTTGTCCCGTTAGGACTTCTTTGTATTCTGTACCCTTCTTCGTTATTTGCATTGTCAGTCCATGAAAGATCGATCCGGGAAACGGATACTGCCGCAGCAGTAACACCGCTTGGGGCCGAAAGCAGGGCTATAGAGAACAAAGCTTCTATTGTATGCGTTGTTGTCACATTACTGAATGTATACGCACTTATCCCGCCTTGGCCTGTTCCATCAATCAAAACATTCGATATGCTATAGCCAACTTCTGCTGTTATAGTAAATGTCTGATTATTTCCTTCTGTTACATTAATATTCCCGATCGGGCTAATGCTACCTCCTGTTTCTGCGCTAGCCGTTATCACAAATGTCCGCAAAACATTATTGACGGTTAATATAACCGTTTCTGAAGTGCCTAAACTGCTATCCCTAACCTCAAATGTAACAGTATATATTCCCGCCTGGCTGTAACTTGGAGTCCAATTGAATGCCCCAGAGCTCGCATTGAGTGATGCCCCGCTTGGTGTCCCCGTCATCGTATACGTCAGAGGATCACTGTCAGGATCACTTCCAACTATAGTGAAGTTTAGTGTCTTGCCTTCATCAGTAGTCTTATTGCCTATGGATGAAAGGACCGGAGGCCTATTTTGTGTCTTCGTATTGGCAGTATTGCTGTAGGCGGAATCTCCGGCTGTATTGTAAGCTCTTACTCTGTAGTAGTACGTCGTATTTCCAGTCAATCCTGTATTGTTGTATGTAGCTGTATTTGTTGCTACCGTTGTTATCTGTGTCCAGGTACTGCCGTTCGGGCTTCTCTCTATTTTGTATCCGTCTTCATTGTTCGCATTATCCGTCCATGCGAGAAGGATCTCTGAAGTCGATGCCGCAGTAGCCGTAAGTCCGCTCGGAGCTAAAGGAGCACCATGACTGTAATCTCTGGCTATATTGCTTATCCGGACATTATCTATATATCCGTCAAAGTTCCCGATCACTACAGAAAAACCATTAGTCCTGCCAACATTAAAGCTTTTGTTTACGGGCCCCTGCTTCAGCTGTCCGTTCTGGTAGTATGATATCTGGCTTCCGTTATATATCACGGCAACATGCGTCCATACCTCTGCCGAGATTTCTGAGAGCCATCCTTCCACTTTCGCATCATAATCCCATTGCCCTTGATATAACGCATTTATTTGCGAATCATAATCCTGATATATTTGTAAAAGAGCGACATTAGCTAAGCCCCTTGGGTTCCAATTGATTTTGTATATCCAATACTCAATACTAATCTGTCTACCCGCCGACGGCATGATCTCCGTGTCCGGTATGCTGACTGTGGCGTTGCTGCCAATGGTGGTGCACCTGAACGCCGTGCCAAGACTGGGAACATTGGTTTCACGGTATCCGGTGTTGCCGTTCAAGGTCAGCGTGTAACCGTTCCCGCTGCTGTCGAGACCATCCCCTGAAAAGTTCCACAAAGCTATTGTATCCATATCCGCCTGGTAATTAACGTTTGTCAAAGACATAGGATTGTTCAGCATATCCTTTACGTTTTGCACTGTCAGAGTATAAGCAGCGCCGGTAGCATGGTCAGTTGTCTGTAGATCGACAGTCTTTTTGTTCCCGCGCAGCACAATATTGTTAATAATAATCCCGTTATCTATGCTGTAACTTCCCTGTGTCAAGGCTGACACACTGTCAAGCTCTTCATTAAATGTTATCTCTACATTCTTTTTACAGGCATTTACGGATACGATCTCCGGAGGCAGGTTGTCTACATAGGAAATATTTGTTCTGTCAGCCTGACCAGAATTCCCTGATCTATCTGTTCCCAGTACTTTCATATCGTATGAATTGCCGTTCACAAGATTGTATATCGGTGCGGTCTGTTCTGATAAATTGGACAGTTCCTGACCTACTAAGATACACTCATGGGTACTACTTGCTGTCTCCCCATTGTTTGAAGTTGTTGCAGTAAATATAATAGAACATGCTGACAGTATTTCGCTTAAGGTGAACGTTACATCAACTTTGTTCAAAGCACTCCCGCTTGTGGGATGTACTGTCCCAAATGATGGAGGCGTCATATCAAGAATTATCGTATCCGAGATCTCTTCGGTGCTCCAATTCCCTGCTTTGTCTTTATATTGAACATAAACTTTTTTTTCTCCGTCGCCTGCGTTCAGCGTCCAGTTTTTTGACGTTGAATAGTCTTCGGTCGTTGACCATGTAACCCCATCGTTCGAAAACCTCATGTTGTCAACCCAATATCTATCATCAGTGGCTGTTAGAGCTAGCGCTACTGATTCACTTGAAGTAAAAACAGCTCCGTTATTGATGTTGATAGTACCTGTAGGAAGCACTGTATCAAAAGTCGACAAAACTATTACACTCGAAAAACTATCAGACCAATTTTCTGCGCCGTCCTGGTACTGGACATACACGGTTTTTGTTCCTTCCCCGCTTGTCAATATCCATTCCTTGCTTGTCGCATACGATTCGGCTGATGTCCAGTTGTATCCGTCATTTGAAAATCTCATCTGTGACACGCCATCCGTATCGGTTGCCCATAACGAAAGTATTACGCTTGTGGAATCCGTGCTTCCGGCACCTGAATTTATGACAATTGTCCCGACCGGCGTAGGGTTTGCACCGCCAGCAGTAACAAATAGCCCCTGGCTTGCATTATAATATGAGCCCGTTGGCGCAACCTCGAGCTTGACTGCACGGACCATATAAGTATAGCTATTGACTCCTGCCGAGCCGTCAACATATTGAGCGTTCGTTATAAGGTTCGCGTTTAGTTTAGTGAACGGGCCTTCCCTGTTTGCCGAACGGTATATGTTATACCCCATAACTTGCGGGTCAACTGACGGCGTCCAGCTTAGGTTTATATTTGGACCGGAGGCTATCCCCACAAGACTTGAAACCGGAGCAACAGGACGCGCAGATAATGAGGGATCACCGTTGAGCGTAATACTGATTCCTCGAGGAGAGTACCCGACAGCTTGATATAATCTGTTATTGTTACGAGTCGTATGCGCGCTATCGCCTAATGTGCCGTTGAAAGCAAATTGATGCAAAAACCATGATGGTCTATCAACTCCCCACCAGCTTGCAAGCCCATATGTAGGTGTTGCCAAACATGCGCGCATCTTATTGTCTCTTTCATTCCAGTTATTTATCCAGCTTGCTCCTATACAGAAAAACAGTGCTTTCGCATCACCATGAACGATATCGCCTGTAGTCGAACCAATTGTTGAAGCTCCCAGATATTGGCTTGAACCTAACGTATTAGTCCATTCGGCTCTGGAACAGGAAATGCTTGCACCACCGATAAGCTGGGAAAAGCCTTCAGTCATGGATGTATATGTGTCGGAGGACAGATTCCTTTTTGCTAAATTGGAAAAAGCGCCTTGTTTGTGCCTATAATAATGGTCCTTATTTAAATATCGCCTCATAAATTCTTCTTCGCTGATAAATGTAGAAGGGCCTCCGTAATACAGTATCCCCGGCATATCATAAAAATCAACTCTGCCGTATGTCAGCTCAAGATTTGAAGGAATTGATGTCTGATCAAATTTGCCATCTCCTGGAATGTTATATCTATAATCTGACGCTGATGTAATATAGTAACCTCCTGTGCTCATATTCACACTGGAATCCGTCCATACTCCGTCAATATCCGCATAATAACTGTCCGCCGGATGTGCGCCTACATTTTCCCAATGGCCATCTATCGCCGTACATCCGGAAAGAGGTATCGGAACATTGCCTAGCAAAAACAGGCATTTTACGTTTTCCGGATCAGAATAATAATCAGATACTATCAGAGATTTTACATTCGGAGGAGTATCGGTCCGAGAGACATAATGCGTTATGACCGCCCATCCATCACCTAAAAGATCTTGTTTAAGGCGCTCAGTTTCAAGAAGCAATGATGCGCTAAATCTGTCATCAATAATTAAAATTATTTTTCCGCGGTTTTCCTTGACAGGAACTTCAATTCCGCTGCTTATAAATGTCATAAGGCTGCCCCTCTTTATCAGATATTCATAATTTATACCGACGCTTACATTTGTATCGGCATAACTTCGGGCTGAGGACCCGAGAGTTGCGATCGGATCGCCCCATACTGTTGAAAAATCCGAGCTTGACCATCCTGACGGGTTGACCATGAGCCTTTTGTAAATTACGTACTCCGTTGACCCATCCCCGTTCCAATTAATTGTTATCTGTGGCGGGCTTGCCTGAGCTATTGCTGAAACATCCATAGCATAAGCTCTCGAAGTATTGCAAAAACTGCAAATAAAAGGGAGTATCAGCAAAACAAGGATAAGTCCTGTTATATTTATATTAAGTATTCTCATCATTAATAACCTTCGCCTTATCTTTTCAGCACCATTATATTGCATTTGCCCATCTGCTTTGAGGTGTTCTTCTCAATCACTCTTATCAGATATGCTCCGTTCTCTACCTTAGCCCCAAAGATGTCTTTCCCGTCCCATGTCACCTCGTTGTACCCTGCCAGTCCTCCCATTGTCCCGCTCATGTACTGCCCTTTGCTCACTACTTTGCCCGCCGTACTAAAGATGTATATCATTACATCCATATCGTTGGTCAATGTGTACGATATCCTTAAATTTCCTGCATTAGAGTCATACGGGTTCGGGTATCCAAGCACACTTCCCACTATTTGCTGTACACCCGCCGATGCAACCGTTACTCCCGTTATCTGCCTCTCGTATACGCCGCCTTCCGTGTCCATTGCCTCTATCCTTATGCTATGTTCTCCCTCAGGTATAGTTTTTTCCACTGTGTACTCAAGTCCTTTTATAGTCCCCTTCCCTTTTGTCCCCGATGATGTCATCTTTACTCCGTCCACATACACATCCAGCGTCTCTATATTTTTCCCCTCATCTATCTCGACACTTATGTTCGGTTTGCTGCCTACGATATCTCCCGATAACAGGTCCCGTCCATCCGCCTTTATACTTCTGAAATCATTCTTTGCTCCGGTCTTCTGCTCTCCTAACAACGTCCACTGGCTCTCTAAACCTTCTGCGCTCTTTGCCTTTACCCTGTATCCGTATGTACTGTCAGGCGTTAATCCCCTGTTAACATAGATAGCTCCCTCTATCCATCCCGAATTTGTCCCCGATGTCGTGTTTTCACAGTAATATTTTGTACCAGCACCGCTATCTCCGCTTACCCAATTTGCCGCTATGACTGTTGATGTAACTTCGCTAAATGCTCCTGCCACCGGCTTTTCCGGACCTAATACGCCTACAGACGTCTTCTCAAATACCGCTTCCACGCTATGGTTGGAATTTACATTGCTGAAATTATACGTCCCAACAGCCCCTTCCGATATTCCGTCTACTTTAACCGATACTATCTCGTATCCGTTATTTGCGTTAATACTAAATACCTGGCTGCCTCCTTCTGTTACCGTTATAAGTCCGCTCGGCTCTATTGTCCCTCCTATACCGGCCATTGCATTGATACTATAAGTTATGACCATATTCGGCAGGGTTGTAGTGCTCACTGCCGGACTATATTCCGAATCTCCTCCTATATTAAATGCACAGATCCTGTAATAATATGCCGTATTTGCCGTTAAGCCGCTATCGTTATAACTTATTGAATTTGCCACCGGTGTCGTTATCGTAGTCCACGAACTCGTCCCGTTGGGGCTCCTCTTGATTCTGTATCCTGCTTCATTAGTAACGTCCGTCCACGTTACATTTATTTGCGTCTGCGATGACGCGGTAGCTGCCAAGCCTGCCGGCACTAACGGAATACCGGGTAATGTCACAGTGAACTGGTCTGCCGTGCCCTGCGGAGAAGTCCCCATAGCCGTAGTCACTGTAATATGATATGTTGAACCTGTTAATCCGGACTGTATTACAGCATTTATTGTCGTATCATTCACAACCGTGAATGACTGTACATTAATTCCTCCTATCTTCAAATCCGACACATTAACAAAGTCAGTACCGCTTATTATTATTGAGGTTGTTCCCGTATTCAATCCGCTGCTTGGTGTAACAGCTGTAATTTCAGGGGCATTTCTGAGCGTTGTTGCATTTGAAATATTGCTGTACACCGAATTGCCGGCTGTATTGTACGCTCTTACCCTGTAATAATATGTTGTGTTCCCGGTCAATCCCGTATTGCTGTATGCAGCAGTATTCGTTGCTACTGTTGTTATCTGTGCCCACGTACTTCCGTCAGTGCTTCTCTCTATCTTGTACCCGTTCTCGTTACCGGCGTTATCTGTCCATGCAAGGTTGATCCGTACGGTAGATGCCGCTGTAGCCGCAAGCCCCGAAGGCGCAACAGGGATTGTTAAACTGAATGATGCAGATATTGTGTGATTTGCCGATACATTAGTAAATGTATAACTGCCTATAGCCCCTTGGCTTGCTCCATCCACCACCACATCCGCTACGCTGTACCCTGTGTTTGATGCTATTGTGAACTTTGTGCTTGTACCTTCCTGTGTACTATAACTGCCGCTCGGACTTATGCTTCCTCCCGTGCCGGCGCTTGCTGTTATCACAAATGTACGTAGTACGTTATTTACTATTATCGTTACTGCTTCCTGTGTTATCCCTCCGAATAAGTCTCTTGCTTTGAATGTTAGATTGTGGCTTCCTGACTGGATGTAACTTGGGGTCCAGTTAAATATTCCTGTTGTTGTGTTAAACACTGCTCCCGTTGGCAATCCTGTTGCTTCATATGTTACCGTATCTCCGTCTGCATCTGTAGCGCTGACAGTAAACGTTAATGTGCTTGTCTCATTTGTCGTCTTATTCCCGATAGATGTAAGTACAGGAGCCCTGTTTGATGTAGTAGCACTCGCCGTATTACTATACCCGGAATTACCTGCAGCGTTGTATGATCTCACCCTAAAATAATATGTCGTATGCGGAGTTAATCCCATACTATTGTAACCAACCGAATTTGTCGGCATTGTTGTTATGTATGACCAAGAATTGCCGTCAGGCCCCCTCTCTATCTTGAAACCGTCCTCATTATTTGCATTGTCTGTCCAGCCAATAGTAATCTGTACGGCTGATACAGCTGTCGCTGTTAAACCGGTTGGTGCTGACGGAATATTAGGCAATGTGGTTGTATTCACTGCCGAACTGTATGCAGAATCCCCTCCTGTATTGAACGCGCAGATCCTGTAATAATACGTCGTATTTGCCGTTAATCCGCTATTGCTATAACTTACCGCATTTGCCGCCGGTGTTGTTATCGTTGTCCACGAACTTGTTCCGTTAGGACTCCTTTGTATCCTGTATCCCGTCTCATTTGCCGTGTCCGTCCATGTAAGGTTGATCTGTGTTTGCGATGCCGCTACCGCAGCTAAACCACTCGGGACCGACGGTGCATTAGGAAGCGTTGTCGCATTTACTACCGAACTGTACGCCGAGTCGCCTCCCGTGTTGAACGCACAGATCCTGTAGTAGTACGTCGTGTTTGCCGTTAATCCCGTATTGTTATAACTTACTGCGTTAGCCGCAGGCGTTGTGATCGCTGTCCAAGGACCTGTTGCGCTGAGTCCTCTTTGTATCCTGTATCCGGTTTCATTTGCCGTGTCAGTCCATGTCAGGTTGATCTGTGTTTGCGACGCGGCCGCAGCAGCTAAACCACTCGGAACAGATGGCGCGTTAGGAAGCGTCGTCGCATTCCCCGTTGCATATCCGGAATTTCCTCCGGCATTATACGCATAGACCCTGTAAAAATATTGGGTAGTGGCAGTCAACCCTGTATTGTTGAAGGCGGTTGCATCAGCTCCGAGAGACGCAATTTCTGCCCAGCTGCTCGTACCGTTCGGGCTTCGTTCGACTTTATACCCCGTTTCATTATTCGCGTTGTCCGTCCAGGTCAAGTTGATCTGTGTCTGAGATATGACCACCGAATTCAAACTGGACGGTGTCGCTGGAACGCCCGGAAGCGCTTGAGTTATTAAAATTATTGCGTTACTCATATCGGAAATGCCATTCGCGTTGCTCGCAAATACCCGGTACAAGTAAGCTGTGTTCGGAGTAAGTCCCGTATCAGTATAGGAAATCGCATTTGCTCCCAAAGTCGCAACATTTGTCCATGGGTCATTAATAGACTGTTTCCTTTGAATAATGTAGTTTGTTTCAATATTGGAGTTATCAGTCCATCGGAGCGTAGCTTGCGTCTGGGTTATTGCTTCAGATGTCAATCCGGTTGGCGGAGAAGGAACGTTAGTAATAGCACTTAAAGTATTGCTGTAAGGAGAAGTGCCGCCGGTATTGTATGCGTATACCCGATAATAATACGTCGTATTGGCGGACAGTCCCGTATTTTGATATGTATCTCCGCTTACCGTAGCTATCTCAGTCCATGAGCTTGTGCCGTTCGGGCTTCGCTCAACCTTGAACCCCGCTTCATATACGGAATTGTCGGTCCAAGAAAGGTCTATCCTGTTCTCAGAATATGGGACAGCCGCAAGGTTCGACGGAGTTTCCGGCGTTGGCAATAATGTTACAGCTATCACGGGATTACTTGCGGCAGAATATCCCGCCTCATTAAAAGCGAGCACTTGGTAAACATATGCCGTATTTGGAGTCAATCCCGTATCGGTTATGGTTCTTATGTTTGCTTCTACCGTCCCGACCGAAACAAAGGGATCATTAAAATGCGCTTTGCGTTGTAACACAAAACTTGTTTCGTTATTTGAATTGTCCGTCCAGCTCAACGCTATTGAGGTGTACAACTGAGCGCCAACAGTCAGATTGGATGGAGCAGTCGGCGGCGTGCCCGCGTATGTTTTTGCGTTCGCGGTATTGCTATACTCGGAATTGTCTGTGGAATTGTAAGCCCTTACTCTGTAATAATAAGTTGTGTTCTCAGCAAGCCCTGTATTGCTATAAGCCGCAACGCCGGCTGCAACCGTGGCTATTTGGGTCCAGGTGATTGCGTCAGGACTTCTTTCTATCTTAAATCCGTCTTCATTGATCGCGTTATCAGTCCAGGCAAGGTTTATCTGCGAGGCCGATGCCGTATTTGCCGTCAAACCGGAAGGAGAAGACGGTATCGTCAAACTGAATGCAGCAGTTATTGAATGATTCCCTGAAATATTGGTAAAAGTATATGAGCTGATAGCTCCCTGAGCTATTTCGTCAGCTGTTACATTCAATATCGCATATCCGCTGTTTGCCGTTATCGTAAATTTTGTATTTGTCCCCTCTTGAGTGGAATAACTGCCGCTTGGACTAATGCCTCCTCCCGTACCCGCAATCGCTGTTATTATATATGTCCGTAAAACATTGTTGACAGTTATTAACACTGTTTCTGAACTTGTCAATACTCCGTCACTTGCTGTGAATATAGGGCTGTAACTGCCTGCTTGATTATACGTTGGCGTCCAGCTGAATACCCTTGTGCCAGCGTTAAACGTTGCCCCTGTAGGCAGGCTTGCCGCTGAATATGTCAGCGCTGTTCCGTCTTCGTCTGTTCCGCTGACAGTAAATGTTAATGCACTGTTCTCGTTTACGCTCTTACTCCCTATCCATATCAGCACAGGCGCTCTATTAATATTATTTACCGTGATCGTTATTGTTTCTTTCGATGTTCCGCCTTGACTATCTATCACCTCAAATGTGATGTTGCCATATGTACCTGATTGTGAATAATTCGGGCTCCAGCTGAAGGCTCCGCTAGTTGTATTAAAAGTCGCAGATGTCGGAATATTAAGGGCTTCATATGTTATAGGATCGCGATCTTCATCTGTTCCGCTTACCGTAAATACCAATATCTGCCCTTCGCTTGTCGTCTTATTGCCAATATGATTGAGGATAGGCACCCTGTTAACATTATTCACCGTGATCACTACCGTCTCTGAACTAGTCAAGGATCCGTCACTCACTGTAAAAATAGGACTATAGCTTCCGGCCTGGCTGTAACTAGGTGTCCAACTGAATACTCTCGTACTTGTATTAAATGTCGATCCTGAAGGAGTACCCGTCATCGTATATGTCAGTGCCGTACCATCCTCGTCTGTTCCGCTTACCGTAAATATTAAAGTGCTTGCTTCATTTGTCGTCTTGCTCCCTATACGATTAAGTACCGGTGCCCTATTCACACTATTGACCGCAAAAAGAGCCTCAACAGTCTGGCTCGAATTAATATTGTTTAACGAATAACTGGGTGGCGTCCCGACCGATGTCCCGTTAACTCTCAAGTCCGAAATATGATAGCCGGATTCAGGAGTAATGGCGAATGTTTTATTTCCGCCCGGAATTACACAGACCTGCCCTGAAGGAGTTATGGAACCGTGAGTTCCGTAAGTCGCCGTAATAGAATAGACCGGAACTGTTATTATGTTTGAACCACTGGCTTCTTCCGTTACATAGAAATTTATTCCCGGATCTTCGACCGTTGCTGATCGATTGAGCCTTATCCTTAAGATCTCATATTGTCCGCCAAAACCGGTGACCGTTGTCTTGCCGTTGCTCGCTGTAGTTGCTTCGGCTGTCGTGGTCCATGAGCCTTTTATCAGGCTCTTTATACTGTCATAAGCGGGTTTGGGATTATTTGAAGTGTCCAAAAGGCCGCCATATTTCAGATAAGACTCGTGTTCCAACATATCCCACCAGATTATGGAATTTACCGAATCGTTTCCATACATCAATGTAAAGATACGACCCACATATTCTGCCTGTGAAGCTGCATCCCATTTATTCTTCCAATAACCTGTATTCCAGTTGCTGTCATGGTTTGAAGGAACGCTGAATTCCGTTATATGTATTTTCTTGCCAAAGGAGGAATATTTATTCACGGTATCTACCAGCCAGTAAGGCGGCATGGCAGGCCCTTCTGCAGCACCAAAAGCATCATCCATATGGAATCCCGGATAGAACTGCAACCCGATTATATCGACATTTGAAATGTTTGCTCTTGATAGAAAATCCGAGTAAGTGAGCTTGTAATCCGTCCTGAGAGTATTGTCAAGATTATATTGTGCATATTTGTAACCGAAATCAAATTCATGCGGGCTGTTGACCAGGACTTGGCTACCGGTGCTCTTTAACGCAGATGCGGAATCCGCAAGCACAGATATCATCGCTTCTCTGGACAGATTGATCTCATTAGCCGTTGCCGGCTCGTTCATCGATTCCCAGATCGAATCGGTATTTCCGAAATATCCTAAAATCGTGTTTTGATAGGTGCGGTTATGGCTTGCTATGGTAGACGGATCGTTAGACAATTCGCTACCCGGTATCATCAGAAGGTTGAACCAGAGTGTCCCGTGGAACTTTACTTTATATCCGAGATTCTTGAGTGAAGTTATCCCCCATGTCTGATCTATAGTGTCCTTGTCATATCCGGCCGTTGTCGACCAGGCCGGCAGGACAGGCGCGATATCACTGAGTCCGGCTTCAATAGCTTTGCTATAAGCATATTTCCTGTCGGTATCGGCTTCAAACGTATGAAAAACATATCTCGATGTACCCTCGAACGCTCCAAACATGAACTGGTGGGAAGTCTGTGCAACTTCCAAAGTACAATTTATTATCGGTTTCCCGGAAAGATCTTTTGCGGTAACTTCGACAGTACCCTTTCTAATAACATTGATAGCTGCGCGGGCGGCTTTATATTCTAAACGGTCCCGTAGGTCGACGGCATCATCCAAATTGCTTACCGAAGAGATTTGTGCAATATCAGGATCACCCGGCATATATGTATTGTAATAAGAGGTCCTGTTGACCATTTCTCTCTTAACTGTATTAAGCAATTCCGTATTCAGGTTTATTACGGTAGCCTGTCCCGCAGCCGGAAGCGAAAATCCGCTGCCATCATTGTCTGCTTTCAACATGATCTTTCCGTGTGAAGCCGTCTGCCAGAAAAGTACGTTAACCGCAAAAGGCCCTCCTGTCTGGGAAGAATCGACCATCAAAGCAGGGATTGCCTTCCACTGCGAATTGGCAACCTGCCAGTACATAGCGGGTTGTATCTGGTCGTTCATATTTACAAAGCTTGTGTATTGCGAAAAAACATTTGCTCTTAAAGCCTCGAAAGAAGCTACATCCATCAGATTATTGCTTTGGTCCCTGCCTTCTATGATAAAAGTGGATGCTTGCGGAAGTCTTATATCTATGCCGGAATTTGATGCTGAGGGCTTGTAATAGAACCTGGGCTGGTATTGATAAATCCAATAGCCTTGCGCATTCTGGGCCACCGGCGGACTTACGAACAGATATCCTTCCATTGAAGCCGCGGATATTGTAAAGTTTCCGCTCGCATCTGTGGTTGCAGATGCGACATTTTGATAATTGGTATCCAATAATAATACGGTAGTATTAGGAATAGCGCTTCCGCTGCCCGCGGCTTTAATAGAACCGGTGACCGTCGGACTTATGGTTTCTTCATACACACCAATGTCGGGCGCTGAACCGATTGGAACGCCGGTGCCTGCAAAGTCCCGCGTCAATCCGACGTTCGCTCCAGCATTAATCGCGGGGGAACTTGATTGAACATGAAAGTTCTTTATTGCGGGATCGCTGTTGGCAGCATCTATAAATAGCGGCTCCGCCGATGATGAGTGAGATTCTTCCCCATGGCCTTTCCAACCGCTTAGATTTGATTCTGAAGATGCCTGGCCTATACTCTGCCAGATGAATTTTGTTCCCGTGTCAGGGAAATATATATTATTGTCAAAGTCCGGATTTGTCGTGTAAATATTGGCAATGAAATGACCTGTTGTGGTCTGGACAATATTGTTTTTAACTATCGTATGGTCGATATATTCCGACGGGCTATCGCTCATGATCCATATACCAAAATTAGCGGTGTTGTAGATCACATTGTTAGAAAATTCGACATTATTGAAACAATATGCCTGGCACCCATAGTATTCGTTAAAGACGATGTTGTAGTAGGCTCTATTCCCCGTGCTTGGCATAAGGTGACTTCCCGATATAGTATTGCCGTCAAACCTGATACCCGCGGACCCTAATCTTCCGCCTGACGTATCGTAGTATTGGTCGTGCACAATATTGTATCTGACGATATTATCGTTCCCTGCACGGAAAACGTTTATGCCGGCGCAGTCGTCTTTTGCCCGGCAGTTTTCATACACTGTATTATTTTCAATAATATTTCTCCTGGTCTGATCTTCCCCTGTCAGACTGATCCCAGACCACCCGCAGAGGTAAGTGGTATTGCCTGAAATGAGATTGTCGGAGCCTCCGTTCACGCTGATACCGTAAGCGCCGCAATCATGGACGGTATTGTTCAGGACTTCATTGGTATTGACCAGCGAAGTACCATCCGGACCGTTAAGAGAGATGCCGATACCGTTGAGCGCGGAACTGATCGCAAGGAGCACTCGGCTGCCGGTTATGTTATAAACTTCGCAGTTGCTTACTGTATTATTCCCGCATGCAATGCCCGGTGCGGGCGCGACATAAATAGCGGCAAGTCCGGCATTATCATGAACACTTAAGCTCTCGATCGACACATTGTTGGTGTTATATAAGTAAACCGTGCCTTCCACTGCAGTTACCCCGTGTATGCACTGTAAGTCGCGGATGACAATATTATTAGCCGCTACCAGGATCAGGCTCCTATACGCGACGATAGCTTCTATTGATGAAGGAGACGCTAAAGAATATATATTTAGAACATTATTGTCCCAAAACCATTGCTTGTCTTGAGTCAGCTCTACCGCTGAAGCAGCAGCCGTTCCCCTGATACCGCCAAAAAAGACCATGTCCGGCTGACCGGCAAGCGGCGAAGTATAAATGTTCGAAGAGCCGACTTGCTGCCATGGACTGACGGCAACTGCACCATTGATGATAGGTTTTTCTCCTGATCCATATGAACCGAATATGATCGGGCTCACACCTGAACCTGAATTAATTACGGTCAGCTGTTCCCTCCACTCCCGCCCGCGTTTAAACAGCACGCTCGCTCCTGGGACAAATGTGCTGTTGTTGACTTCGTTTATCGTCTTCCAGGGAGTGCCTTGTGATCCGTCATTATTATCATTCCCAGCAGAAGAGTCTACATAATAAGTGCCGCCCAAACCTATCCGGTTGGCTTTAAACGAGACAGCTATCGTGTGAGCGGCTGCCGCATTTAAGAAAGTATAGCTGCTTACAGGTCCTACAGAAATACCGTCAACAAGCACATCAAGAACATGGTAACCCGAAGCCCCTGCCATCGCAAAAGTGGTGCTGGATCCTTCTGATGTTGTTATAGTCCCAGAAGGAGAGATAGTTCCGTGATCTCCCGCGGTTGCGGTTATTGTATATGTAACCGGCCCTGCATACTCATAAGCACCAATATCCGGCCGGCTCCCCTGCGGAACTGCTGTCCCTGCATAATCAAGCCATTGGGAAGGTAGAGAGAATCCTTCTATTGTGCCAGCGTTAATACACGGGGATGTGCTCCGGAGTCTCATGTCGGAAGGGATGCTTTCAAGAGAGGGGTTGCTGTTTATAGAATGTATATCAAAACCGGTAGCTGATTTATATGTGTTCCAGTTAGAATAATTGGTCCAATCCGGCTCTATCTGCGCGAAAACATTCCCCGGGACACTGCAAAACCAATCGTTATAGTCTATTATTTTATTGGTCTTGCTTCCCGGAACAGAGATTATCAAATTGGATGGTACAGAGACTGTTCCACCTGAGTTGAAGCCGATATTATTCTTGACCACGGTAACTTCGGTAGAAGAATCTATATAATAATTGGCATCGCCGCAGTTATAAACGACATTGTTGAAGAGTTGAGTGTTCCTGGCCAGCGGTTCGATCATTATGCCGAAAGATGGGATATTATAAACAATGTTTCCGTAAACTCTCGTATTATCGATATTAGCACTGGAAGGATATCCTTGCACACCTATAACAATTCCGTTTGCATTATACCCCCAAACATCGGTGACATTTGATGACATATTGTCTATGTACACCTTATTGAATCGGACCGAATTGTCGGACCCTATTGTTTTTATATCTATACCGTGGTGCCTGCAATTATAAATAGCATTATGATCAAGCACGCAATTATACGCACTGTAAGGTGAGTTAATCCCGTTTCCGATCAATTCGTAGACCAGATTGTTTGAGATCTTATGCCCTGTTCCCGTAAAATCAATGCCCATGCTTTTGTCAGCGGCTTGCCGGCCCAGATGATGGATCGTGTTATTATCAACAATCCATTGATCAGATGAAGACTGTCCTGTTTCTGCTTGCCTGAACTGTATCCCTTGATCGTTCGTATGCTTTATTTCTAACCCGATTATGTTGATATAATCCACATCAGTTCCCCAGATTCTCAGCACGCCAAATTCTCTCGCTGCTGCTTCTATTGATTTATATGAAATCGTGGGATTTGATGCGGAATATACATATAACATTCCGGGATCTGTCGGATCCCAATACCAGTCAGCCTCGCGTGTTAGTACAGAAGTAGTGTTTTTTCTACCCCAAACTATCGAGTCATCATTGTTTATGAACCATACCGACCCCGGATCGGTATTAAGGAAGGCTTTCCAGATATTTCCGCTATGGTTAGACCAGGAAGTTATTTGTTTGCTTCCGCAGATGATAGGCTTATTAGGGTCTGTTCCATAAGATTCAAAAGTGATCCTATTGGCTGAAGTTCCTGTTATCTTCCACAGATACAACGTTTCGTTCCACACACCGCCTTTTTTAAGTTTTACAGTAGTCCCTGCACTGAACTTGTTGGCAGGAGCATACTGGCTGTAAGTATAATAGTTCACTTTAGAGAGCGTTTTCCATGGAGCCACATCGGAATTTCCCGCATTACTGTCATCCCCCGAAACGGAGTCGACATAAAAGGTAGTCCCGCTTGGCGCGATATTTTGGAACGTCTTTATACTGGCAGTGTTCGAATAAGAGCTGCCTTGGGCAGTATAAGCATAAACGCGGTAATAGTATAGTGTATCGGCAGTAAGCCCGGCTCCCCCGTTTGTATCAGAATAGCTTATAGCATTTGCGGACAAAGTCTCTATTGTCGTCCACGAGGAGTTGTTCAAGCTCCTTTCTACTTTAAAACCGGATTCATAGCTGCAAGTGTCGGTCCATTCAAGCGTTATAACATTGTGAGAGATCGCAGCTAACGACAGGCTTATCGGAGCCGACGGGGCTAATGCCGTAAAAAATGTCTCATACGCTCCTATGTCCGGAACATTGTTTTGAGGCACTGACACTCCGCCAAAGTCACGCCATGGTACAGGGACAGTTATTCCTGAAGTCGTCCCGGCATTTAGGACGGGAGAATTTGAAGCAACATGAAAATTTGCTTCCGAAGTGCTGACGAACAACGGATTTGAAGAAATTATCGAATGCTGATCTTTTCCGGAAGCCTGCCATAATGCGAATTGGCTTGGATTCCCGTTGCTTGGATAAAGATAATAGGCATCCCACGAACCCCATGCAGAAACTTTGTTGTTATCAGAATAATAGAGGTTATAATCTATTTCATTGTTCTCTGTATATGCGTCAAAAACTAAGAACCACTGCCCGTAGACCACATTATTTTTAAATACCGTACCGGAAGCATACCTGGTAAGGCTGGCGTTATCAAGGGTGGTCATAGTAAGCGCGCAACCGTCCTGAAAATTGTTGTAAAGAGTATTGTTAAATATCTGCGCATTGCTGAACTGGACTACCTCAAAACCATGAAAGTTATTATAGACAAGATTATTCCTCGCAATATTTCCCGTTGTGACAAGTACGTCCATCCCCGTATTCCCGTCAAATCTTATACCCCCGGTTCCCATATAACTTGCTGCCCCGGGAATAAAAGGGACACTGTGACTTCCCCCATTATGGTATGTATCAAACTGGTCATGAACTTTGTTATACCTGATCACGTTGTTATTGCCCGGCCTTAAAAAGTCTATGCCGAAAGTATCGTCCTGATACTGGGAGTTAGCATAGACATCATTGCGCTCCACAATATTGTTGAAAGAATAATATCCGGAATTCCCTCCAACCCATATTCCTGCTCCGCCATTGTCATGGACACTGCAATATGAGACCTCATTGCTTGGAGATTCCATGACCCCTATACCTGTGCCGGAATTGCCGTAAACTTCGCAGCTTGTTATATAGACATGGTGAGGATAATTGTTCATATCAGCGTCATAATCCCCAACGATAATTCCGGCGCCGTCAACAAAAACGGTCCATCTGGGATATTGTGTACCGTAAATAGAGCTGTTTCTCACCAAAACATTGTGCGAGCTGTTCCATATAAGGATCCCGGCCTTGGAGAAAGAGCCTCCTACTGTTACGCCCTCAAGAATAATATTGTAAGAATTGTTCAGCTCTACATTCCCAAAAAAAGCGTCCGCCTCGCTTGTTCCGTTCAAGAAGGTCATGTTCCTTATCTGGATGTCATGTTTCCCCAGAATATAGAGATTGCGCCTCTTAGATATGTTCGAATTAATATTTACGGTAGGCGCATTGCCTGTGTCATAAGCGTCAAAAGTTATCGGGGATGCAGCAGAACCGCTGGACTTAGGGATAAGAGTATCGGACCAGGATGACCCCCTTTTAAAAAATACTTTATCTCCGGCAGAGAGGTCTCGATTATTTACTTTGCTTATGGTGCCCCAAGCATTTGCATCGCTCAAACCGTCGGCACTGTCACTGCCGCCGTTCTTTACGTAATAAGTCGCCGAAAACGATACGCCGGCAAGGAGTATTAAGATGAAAATACTTGTTAAAGACTTTAGAAACCTTGATTTTACCTTTATAATACCGCCCATGGCAAATTTTACCTTTATAAATATAAAATCGCAAGTATAACAGCAAAACTTGCATGAAAAATATGCCGCATTTTTAGCTGAGTTGCACTAATTTATCGAATTATAGTTCTGGATTATGTCGTTTACGTATTGCGCGGTCTTTTCCGAATAATTTCCGCCGGCCCTTGCGACTTGGTTGGGCCCTTCGGCATATGACGCAAGCGCGAGCGGGACCTGATTCGGATATCCTACCCATTTGTCCAACATCATTTTTAGATAAAGGGCCGCGCCCTTGGTCCCCTCATCTATGCTGAACGGGTCATTTATCCCAATATGCACCGCCGTGGACGGCAAAAGCTGGGCTAGTCCCTGTGCGTTGGAAGAAGACACGGACGCAGGATCAAAACCGGATTCTCTGTCTATCATCGCGGTGACAAGTTTGGGATTTATATTGTACTGCTGGCTGTATTTCATAACACTTTCGGAAATTAAAGACATATCATCAACGGATATCTTTTTAGCTCTTGTTTTTATGTACCGGTATATAGTATCCTGAGCCTGCGGATCGGCGGACGAAGAAAAATCCGTCGGGATATTGACCGATATCTGCGAACTTTGAGTATAGTTTTTTTGGGAAGAATAACCGCCTTCCGGAATGTTCCCCCTGATGCCGGAAAACATCGCAAATACGAACAATAATATTACCGCAGCCGATATCCCTTCCAAATTAGCCCCTCATTACCAAAGGTATTGAGTCTTTGTAAGCAGAAGCGATCTTTCCGAGCTTTATGTCCACCAGCTTCTTCTTGCCGTTGTTAATCTTAAGTGACGATCCGCCGACTTTGCCTATTACGGAGATGGGTGCGCCGAATTTTTTTGCCAGACCTGTCAGAGAAAAAATATCGCCGGGTTTGATCGTTATTATTATCCTGGACTGGGATTCGCCGAAAAGAAGAGATATGTTGTTCATTTTTTCTTCAAGCGATACTTTTGCCCCGATACCGCCTTCTATACAACACTCGGCCAAAGCAACGGCCAAACCGCCTTCGGAAGTGTCGTGCGCAGATTTCGCGACACCGCTTCTTATCGCGTGAAGACAGGTTTTTTGCACATTTTTTTCAAGTTCTATATCAAGCCGCGGACAAGCGCCCTTTTCCTGGGTATTTGTGCCCAAAAGGACTATAAGATCATCTTTGTCTTTAAATGACATATTCATATGAGGAGTATTGTCTATAAGCCCGAGCATTCCGACCACCGGTGTCGGATATATAGCAGTATCGTTGCTTTCGTTGTAAAAGCTGACATTTCCGGACACGACAGGAGTATTTAATTCTCTGCAGGCCAGCGACATCCCCCGCACGCACTCTCTGAACTGCCACATCACCGCGGGCTTTTCGGGATTGCCGAAATTGAGGCAATCGGTAACGGCCACGGGTTCTGCTCCTGTACAGACCAGGTTCCTTGCGGCTTCGCACACCGCTATCATGCCGCCGGTGTACGGGTCCGCATAGCAATATTTGCCGTTGCCGTCGCAAGTCAGAGCGATCTTTTTATGCGAATACTTTATTCTGAGCACCGCGGCATCAGCTTTGCCCGGAAGCACGCAGGTATTGGTCTGTACCATGTGATCGTACTGCTCGTACACCCAGGCTTTGCTGGCAATATTTGGATCGGACAACAGGTCCATAAGCATGGCGTTACAGCTTTTGCCGGGAACGGTCTTTTTTGTGATCTCAGGGTACAAAGGCGGCTCGACAGGACGATCATAAAGGGGTGCGTCATCCGCCAGCGACTTTGACGGCACTCTTGCTACAGTTTTTCCGTTCTCTTTTACCGTAAAAAAACCGTCTTCGGTCACACGTCCTATTACAACGGCGTTCAATCCCCATTTTTTAAAAATCCTGAAAGCGTCATCTTCGGTCCCGTTTTTCATTATCACTACCATGCGTTCCTGGGACTCGGAAAGCATTATTTCGTAAGGGGTCATTTTTTCTTCGCGCTGCGGCACAAGCGCCAATTCTATTTCTATGCCGGTCCCGGCTTTTGAGGACATTTCCGAGAGCGAGGAAGTAAGTCCCGCGGCTCCCATATCCTGCATGCCGACGACATTGCCGGTCGTCAAAAGTTCCAGACAGGCTTCTATGAGAAGCTTTTCGGTAAACGGATCGCCCACTTGAACATTAGAGCGCTTTTCCACCGAATTTTCATCGAGTTCAACGGAAGCAAAAGTAGCCCCGTGTATCCCGTCCCTTCCGGTGGACGACCCTACATATAACACGGGATTGCCCACGCCTTCGGCTTTTGCCGTTACTATGATCGAAGGTATTTCGCTCTTTACTTCCGCTTCAGAGAGCCGCACCAGTCCGACACACATTGCGTTTACCAGGCAATTCCCCGTATAACAGTCATCAAAATATACTTCTCCCGCAACAGTAGGAAGGCCAAGACAATTTCCGTAGGAAGATATACCCGAAACTACCCCGTCGAACAAAAATCTGTTGTGAGGGTCAGTTAACGGGCCAAACCTTAGAGAATTTAGCGAGGCTATTGGCCTGGCTCCCATTGTAAATACATCCCTTACAATGCCGCCCACGCCTGTTGCCGCTCCCTGAAAAGGCTCGACAGCGCTGGGATGATTGTGAGACTCAATTTTCATCGCGATCGCGTATCCGTCGCCTATATCTATGACCCCGGCATTTTCTCCGGGACCTTGCAGGATATGCTTGCCTTTGGTTGGAAAAGTTTTTAGATACCCCTTTGAGCTTTTATAGCTGCAATGTTCCGACCAGAGCACCGAATACATGCCAAGCTCTACAATACCTGGCTCCCGCCCGAGGATCTTTTTTATCCTGTCAAATTCTTCTTGAGTCAGACCATGTTGATTGATTATTTTGGGGTCCATACAGTGTTATTTTAGCAGATAGAGATGATATTTTGGGAAAAATTAAAGTCCTAATGACCGAAATCCGAACCTCCAAAAGTCATTATCGGACTTTTTCAAGAATTTTGCCTTTTTTACTTTCTACTTTATACCTTTTACTTTGTCTAGTACCCCTTATCAAAATCCAGAAGGTATTTAACCTTTTCCTTTATCAGGTTCGTCTTTGACAGAAGATAAAATACTTCAGCCCTGGTCAGATTGCCGCCAGGCACAAATTTGTTCCCTTTTACGTAATCCAGATATCCGGCTTTCTTTGCCGCGTCTATAGCTCCCGCCCCCCAGTAATTTAGCGGCACATCAGCGTATAACTTAACTCCCCCAAGATCCATCGTTGGATATACTCCCGCAAACCTCGTTATTATTGCTACCCCTTCTGCCCTGTTCACTTTTCTCGCCGGCCTGAATGTCTTGTCATTAAACAGCGTCAGCCATCCGTTATCAAGCGCTGCCTTCATATACGATGATCCCCAGTGCAACGTCGTCACATCCTTTGATACCGGCGCCGATAGCTTTTTAGCCGGCATCTCTTTTACCCTCGCCAGTATCGCCGACATCTCAAGTCTGCTTACCGCTTCTGCCGGTCTCATGAACCCTGACGTCGCATCCCTCAATGTAAATCCCTGTATTCCCATTGTCGTCATGTACATCACCGGCTCCGCTACCCAGCTGTATCTTCCCAAGTCCCTGTACCAGTTCAGCCTAAGCACCCTCGCCTCCGTGCTCCCCACTATCCTGCTGCTTGAATCCAGTCCCGTCAGTATTACCTTGTTCTTTCCTGACTTCAGATTTACTGTTATCCTATACTCCCCGTCTTTTACATCTGCCAGCTTGTTGTTACACCTGACCTTTTCCACCGACCGGTTCGCCCGCCCTGATATTACTATGCTCTCCATAGTTGTGATAACTCTGTCCCCAGTATCTACAACCACAGGCTCCACCGAATATCTCCCCGGCCCTTCCGGCAAACTGATCGCAAAAGAAACATAGTGCCTTGAATTGTATGAAAGCAGTGTGTCCAGATAATATGCGTAGTCTACCCTGAAACTGTCAAACTTATATCCCACTCCCAAAGAATAATTCAGGTATTTTTCCGTAGGGCTCGAATTCATCTGTTCCAACCCTGCCCGCAGGTCCAGCGACCTCCATGCGTTCCATTCCCCTCCTAGCCTCAACTCGTACGACTTTGTTTTCCTGAATGATATATCTGAGAAAATCCTCGTGTTGAATCTGCTCAAGCGGTACGAACCTCCGATATTCAAAACAAACGGCATTTCTTCCTCTACCCCGTTGTTCCATCTGATCGCTCCCGGCCCTCCCGATATTGAGTTCTCTATTACCATTCCTGCATTCGCGTCTTCGTTCACCCTGTACTGAAGTCCCAGGTCCAGGTTCATGCCGGTCCCTGTTCCCGCAGACGCTATGGATCCGCCTTTTGTCACATATTTAAACCGCAGGCCGTATGTCAGGTCCTTGTTTATTCTGTCGGCATAATCTATCAAGAACATATCCGTTCCATAGCTGAACGGCTCCAGTGTCGTAGGCCTGCCTGTCGCGTCTATTGTTGTCGCGTATATATCTCCGATCTTGTTGCTTGCATATCCAAACCCTATTTTCCCGAACCTCGTAGGTGCCGCCACTCCCACCAGCGTGTATTTTACGTCCCCGGAAAGGTCCGTATACATGCTCACCAGTTCTAATTTCTTTAACCCGTACAGCCCTGCGGGATTGGCAAATACGCATTCACCTACGTCTGATATTCCTACATATGCCCGACCCATTCCGAGTGACCTCGCGCTTGTCCCTATATCCAGTACATCTGCAGCAAAAGCAGGAAGGGTTATTACCGTCAAAAGTATTGCAACCGTCGTAAATAGTTTTTTCATCGTTTTAGCCTACCTATCTGTTTTAAATGAAAATACATCCTGGCAAGCTCTTCAAAAGCTAACAATCCTACTAAGGTCACCAAAATTATCCCGCCAAAACCTATTGGTCCTTTCCCTTTTATGCCGCCCCAAAAATCCCCGCCAGAGTCCACCGGTACGGCAGCTACCTTTTGTTCCCTGTCCTTGTCTGTTTTGCTCGAAACTGTCTTGAGTATCACCAACTTGCCTTTGCCCATCACCTTCCCGCTTCCACTTTCAACTATCCTGATCAGATAAACATCATTATCAAGTATCCTGCTGAATACATCGTACCCGTTCCACAGAACTTCGTTATATCCCGCCTTGCCGCCGTTGAACTGGCTTATATAGCTTTCTTTCCACACAAGCCTTCCGTTAACATCAAATACATATATGGTTGTGTTTGTATCAGTTGCCAGCCGGTAGGTGAGTTTTACCGAACCTTTGGTCGGATCATACGGATTCGGGTACATTAGAACATATCCCACTACCAGCTTTGTAGAGTCCGACATGACCTGCAGATTTGTCCGCTCATCCTCGTACAAGATTCCCGAAGAGTCCGTCGCGGATGCCAGGACGGTATACGTCCCCTCCGTCAGCGCCGTCTTGATCTTGTAGTTGACCGTGGTAAAGATCCCTTCGGTCGAGTATGAATCGTAGTATGTATTAGTCCCGTCGGTGACTTCTCTGCCGTCTATATACATCCGAAACGATGGTATGCTGATCGCAGTTTCGCTGCTGAATACGACAGATATATTTGCGACAGATCCTAGTATATCCCCGGATAAAAGTTTTACTCCGTCCACTGCAAAATAATATACGCTTTTCTTTTCTCTTGTCCTGGAAGTCCCCAGCGAGACCCATTCTCCGGCAATCCCGTCACCATTTATAGCTCTTACCCTGTATGTGTAATCTGTATCGGGCAACAGTCCCGTATTCTGCCACGTAAATACGGAGATATTTCCGGAATCATTGCTGTTTGTCTGGTTCTGGCAATAATACTGCGTGCCCGCAGGATTTAGCCCCGCAGACCAGTTTGCCGTAATAACAGTAGAGGTAGAGCTGTCAAACGTTTCAGCGGACGGCGCTGACGCCAATGTGTATTTGGGTAAAGCGGTCGAAAATGCTGACTCCTGTCCGCCTCCCTCAGCCCGCACTCTGAACCAGTATATGGTGTTCACTGAAAGCCCTGTTGTTCCGTCTCCGGTATATGTTACAACGCCTGCCGCGGTTGTCCCTATAGTGGTATAGCTTGTACCATTCGCGCTCCTTTGTACTCTGAACAGTTCTTCATTGGGGCTGTTGTCCGTCCATGTTATACTTACCGAAGTCGTGCTCAAAGGAGTTATCGCGCAATCACTCGGGGCTTCAACCGTACCATAATTTACAGTAAACACTCCGCTTTCGGAAGTAGATTTTTCATCCGTATTTACTATGTATATATCCCACAGACCTACATCGTCGTTGCCGCTTGGCAAAGTTAAATTGCAATTTATCGTATTAATATCAGGGACGGATACACTTGCCGCAGCTATGGTAGTTCTCCCGGTTTTTCTTAACTGTACAATAGCCCCTGCATAGAATTTATCACCGGCTATCGTTACCGGGACAGTGTCCCCGCCGTTTCCGCTGGCCGGAGCTATGGAAATATAGGAAGGCGATTCGCTTGTTATAGTGAATCCGTTAGATAATATCCCTGTACCGTCTGAGTTCGTTGCTACGACATCCCTGGTCCCGATAGTTGCGTTAGTTATAAGAAGAGTACATGTCATCTCTGTACTGCTTATCAATATTTCTCCTGCTGCGTCTATAGTTGCCATCCCTGTTTTTGAAAGCGAGACCTCGGGCGTACTGAAGAAATTAGATCCTCTTATAGTTACCGCCGCAGAATCATTATTTTCTCTTGTAGCGGGAATTATGGAGGAGACAACGGGAGCTGATGTGACCGTAAAGAAATCCTCTCCGGTAGCAACTTGGGAATCCGTGTTTTGCACGAATACAGACCATGCTCCGGTAGTAGCTCCGGTCAAATTTATTGTGCCGCCTAAAGATGTATGGCCTGCGTTGGCGCTTATGCCCTCAGCAGTTATCGGACTTTGTCCGGATTTTCTAAGCTCAACCAAAGCTCCGTTAAAAAGGTTGGTACCGGCAAGAGAAGTTATAGTTACAGTGCTGCTGGTTGCTCCTCTTGACGGAGTGATCGATGTCAGCGTCGGCGCCTCCGCAGTAACCGTGAAAAACGCTTCTCTTGTCGCTTGGCCAAACATACTCGTCACAACTACATCCCATGTGCCTATGGTCGCATTGGTCAAAACCGGCAGGTTGCATGTCAACATACTGTATCCGGAATTTGTGGTAACAGATGAAGCACTAAATGTAGCACTTCCTAGAGTTATTTTTACAGTAGAGCCCGGATACAATCTTTGTCCATATACTTGAAATCCTTCTATTGTAGTGTTTGTACTGCCTGATGCCGGCTCAACACTCGATATTGTAGGCGCTTCGGCGGTGAGAGTAAGAAGACTGGAACCTGTCCCGTAGGTAGTGGGATTTGAGACCCTGACATCCCAAGTCCCGATAGCTTGGACAGCAGGATTTAATTCAAGAGTTGCCACCAAAGTAGAATCTGAGATCACTGTAACCTCATCAGTTGTCAAAGCAGTAAATCCTGTCCTGTGCAGGCTTGCTCCATTGGCGTCAGTAAAATAGCTGCCCGATATCACAAATGTCTTTATTCCAGTATTTTGTGTCACACTGGGAGCTATTCCTGAAACAACAGGCGACGGAGTAAGCGGTCTTATGCCTTCGCTTGTAGATGACTCAGCGGTAGTCTCATAATATGTTGGAGTATTTCCCGGCCAGGCATATCTCATCTTAAGTTTGTAATAATATGTATTAGCCGAGGATACCCCGCTGTGAGTATAAGTTACTTCTCCGGAAACATGGGTTGCGGTCCCTTCAAAAGTGAATAACCCTGTCGGAGAAGTACTGTAATAGACCGCGTAAGTTTCCGCGGAATTGACCAGATTGCTGCTTGCATCAGAAGTGGCGATCCCTTCCCAGCTTATTATTATAGTGTTTTCGGTTTTAGATTTGGACTCAGGAGTCGGGATGGGTTGGATATATGCATTATACAAAACAGACCCTTGAGAATCAAAAAGAAAATATCCGTTAAGGAGGTCCTGGCTAGTAATAGTGTGATTTATGGCCCCGACATAATCCAGGTCACCTGAGTAACCATTAACTCCTCTGAGTGTTTCCACGATCACTGTAGCATTCTGGCCGGCTGAAGCTCCCGTTGTCCAAGGAGTATCTGTATTAACTTCAAACCTGGCTGCGGTCGCCCCGGCAACGAAATAATCTCCCCCATATATAGAAGAGGCTATCTGACTAGCTATGGACCGCCTGAATATATGCGCAGTACCATAGCTATTGGGCGTGGCAGACTCGCCGGAGGTAGCATTGAAATTATAAACATAACCTGAAGGATAAAAATCCGCGGAAATAGCCGGCGCAGCAATAACCGCCGTTGCAAACAGAAAAAGTATTACTTTACAAAAAACTCTCATGGTTATTCTCATATCTTTTTCTATTCTTTCCTTATTCTCTTGACGGGATAACAAGAGCAGGAGTCCATACGAACGATCCCGTCAACCTTATTATTATCCCGTCCCCTGCACTTATACTAAAATTGTTACCGCTCCATCCCCCGCCCAAAAGATTCGAATATGACAGTGTCGTCTGGTCCCCGGCCACCCACTTCGCCACCTGATTGATCTTCGTATTTCCGCTCCCGCCTTCTATCGATGCCACCAAACTTGCCGCATTAGTGTACATCGAAGTGTACGGCACGGATATTCTGTTGTAATTCGCCTTGTCTTCGTTCTTTACGAAATTCAATATCTCTTCCTTGTCCACTCCTGCCACATTCCATTCAAACGATCCCGTCAACCTTATTATTATCCCGTCCCCTGCACTTATATCAAAATTGTTGCCGCTCCATCCCCCGCCCAAAAGATTCGAATATGACAGTGTCGTCTGGTCCACGGCCACCCACTTCGCCACTTGGTTTATTTTTGCATTTGGACTTGAAACCCCATCCCCGCCTTCTATTGATGCCACCAGCGCCGCCGCATTTACATACGATCCCACGTATGGCACGGATATTCTGTTGTAATTCGCCTTGTCTTCGTTCTTTACGAACACTATTTTCTTATACGCTCCCATGCTCGAATTAGGCCCCTCTCCGCCGGTATTCCATGCCCTTACTATATAATACGATTCAGTTGTATTAATTGTCACACCAGCATGGGTCCATGTCAAGGAAGATGTTTCCCCTGTATTGACCCATTCATTTATCGGCATAAATTTGTTGGCACTTGTGTATATCTTGTAAGATGCCGCGTCAAGAACCGTATTCCATGTAAGTACCACATCTGTGCCGCTGATATTGACCCGCAATCCCGTGGGCGGATCGGTCGGAGTAGCTTCGGTGGTAACAAAAACCTCTATCGTATGGTTAGCGCTGACAGCTTCAAAAGTATACACGTTCACGGCCCCGACACTCACCCCGTCCACTTCCACACTCGCCACAAAGTATCCCGACTCCACTTCCGTTGTTATTGTGTATGTTATCGACTCATTCGTAGTTATGACCACTGTCCTTAAGCCTTCGGGTGTTATTATGGAATGTCCTTCGTATGTGGCATATATATAATATGTAAACCACCTGCTCGTATTCCCCAGGTTCAGATTGCTGCCGCTAGGATCGATGACGGTTGATGATTCATTGGTAGAATCCTTTACGCTTACAAAATAGATGCTCCTGGTCTCCGAACTTATTTTAAATTGCGTCCCGGCAACGCTGCTTTCCAGACTTACCCAGCTGCCGGCCTCGCCGCTTATTGTGAGGGTCCCTTCTATGGTCTGTACCGTCCCCGCCTCAAATGTAAGATGTTTGCCCGGAACGTTGCATATCACATCCGTAAACGTCGTTGATCCCTCTATGAGAGAAGCCGCTTCGCTTGTGAATATTGTATCTCCGGCAGAAGCCGTGTATGTGGCGCCTGTCCCCCTCTTGAAATTCCCGGATATCCTCACATTATTATTGCCCTTGCTAAAAGTCCCTCCGAGCAATATCAAGCTGCCTTCCCTTGTTCCTGAATTATCAATAAAGATATTATTTCCGAGCGATATTGTCCCCGTATAATCCGGCCCGATCTGTAATCCTCCCAGGCTCAACTCCGAACCTGCAGGAGTGCCAAGTAAATCCCCGGAATTTATGAACGCTTTGTGTTCTTTAGTATAAGGATATCCGCTCTTCTTGTTCCAGTTGTTCGGCTTTGTCCAGTCAGTCGGAGCGCTTTCATCCGATCCCGTCCACGTGTATATCTCCCACATAAGCTGCGGGCTCACCGTGCCTTCATCTATTGTCCAAGTGCTGTCAAAATTCCAATTAACAAATCTGCTTTTCTGTTTTATCTGTGCGCTTGTCTCTAGTGATCCGACCCCGTTGTCTGTTCCCGTGAAATGGCAGTTTTCAACTGTTCCGCCGTTTAATCCCGCAAACCCTCCGACAGTCGTCCCGCTGACCGAACCGGCAGCATAGCACTCTGATGCCGTACCCGATGAAATATTTCCCGCAAATCCGCCGACAACACTGCCTCCGTATGCATTTGCCGTCGAATATGAATCACTCACTGTCAATGTATTTTCCCCTATTGCTCCTCCTATGTTCGATCCTGTCCCTATCACAGCACCTTTTGTATAAATCTTTGAAATTGTCCCTGAATTCGTCCCGGCCAATATACCTGCGTTGCTTAAGCCCTCAACAGACGCGTTATATATTCCCACCTGAGTTATAGAGGCCGCGCTTCCCAATACCCCGAATAATCCCACATTGTTTTGCGCTCTCTTTATCCTTAATCCGGATATCACAAATCCTTTTCCGTTCAGTGAGCCGACAAAGTTTGTCGTAGTATCGCCTACAGGATCAAACCCCTGATAACCTTCACTTGTCAGGTTCCATACGGCCGTAGATTCCGCGCTTATATTATTATTGAGTTCAAAAGCCTCGCCGGTGTAACACTTCATCGCCTGAAGTCCATACACGTCATATATAATGTAAGGACTGCTCCCGACAAACCTGTTAAAGGCCTGCGCCGTATCAGGTATATTAAAGCTTCCTTCTACCGTAAATGCATAGCTCACAGGGGAAACAAAAGTCCCGCCGGATTGTTCAAATGTCGCAGTTACAAGCAAACTTCTGCCCTGTGTGATAGTTCCCGTATATCCGCTCTCTATAGATATCCCGCCTATTGTTCCGCCAAAGGAGCCGTCTATTGTCGCATCTATTGTGCTCGTAGAATTAAATAAAACTTCTTCAGTGCTAAGAGGCACCTGGTTCCCGCTCCAGTTTGCGGCTGTAGACCAGTTGTTGTCTACTGCGCTGGCACCCGTCCATGTTCGCCCGCCTATCCTGTCAAAATATGCTTCTATCGTATGGTTACTGGTTATTGCTTCAAACGTCACCGCATAATTGCTCCCATAACTGCCCTCGCTTGTCGCCGGTAATCCGTCCTTTAATATGTATCCTATATAGTATCCGCTATCCGCCCGTACTTCGTAGGTAATAGTATCTCCTTCGTCCACCAACCTGTATCCTATCGGCTCTACCGTTCCTCCGGCATTATGTGTTTCGTACATTGAAAAAGTGGAGAACCTCCACCCTATATTGTTGCCCAGGTCAATAGAGTTTGTAGTTTCTATAGTCACCGAGTTAATATTATAAGAATCCTGCACATATAGATTTTGAAATGATCTGCTGCCGCTTGGGCATTGAGGATCTATATACCACCAACTGAACTCTTCGCCACCGGCCATGGAAATAAATTCCAATGTGGAGGCGCTGCCTCCTTCCATAGTAACAAAACCATCGGCTTCAATGGTAATAAGCCCGGCTGAAATAATGTATTTAGAGGGAACTACGCAGCTCAACGAACGGACATTAAAAAGACCGCTAAAGACCGATATATCGGCGTCGATCGGAATAAGAGTGTTCCAGTATTGCCGCGGCAAGACATCTATATATAAATTCGCGTGATTTGCAAACACCTCTCCTGTACCGCTATTAAATACCCCAAGCGATATATGGACATCTTTATTGTTCGCGTCTATGGCACCTGCTTCTTCACCGTTTAGCAAAAACACACACTCTATAGAATTGGCAAGAGAAAGTGTCCCTGTACCGGCGTGCGCTATTATTGGGATAGCATGTCCAAATCCCACACCGCCCGATTCTATCGTTTGGATCCCGGAACCGACAAAATACACGATCAGGTCCGACGCGTTCAGTCCAAGATCTACTTCCTGTGTAAAAACGGAAGAGTTGGTAAAATCTCCATATATAATCATTCCTATCTTATACAATTCAAAAGTTCCGGAACCTGACGCATTCAAGAAATCATTAACAACAGCGAAGGCTGCGTTCGTCGCGATCACCTGCCCAGCACCGGTGTGCGATAGATTATTGAAAACATTGTTTGTGTTGCTAACCGCGTCATTTGTGGAAAAAACAGTCTGAACGCCGGATGACTTTGTAAAGAGCACTGTTCCAAGCCCGTCTTGAAAAGAACCGTTGAGAGCCTGAAGGTTGTACCAGTCGCCTCCCACGTAAAACTCTTCGGCCGCTTCCTGGAACAGGATCCCGGATTCGAGAGAGACATTGCCCTCAACAGTAAATATCCGGGAGATCCCGACAGTCCCTGTATAACCGCTCATTATCGACAAGCTCTCAACTGAACCGTTAAAATCGGCATCGACAGAAGAATTCTTTGTGCTAAGACCGTTGAAAATGACATTGGAAGTCGCATCGGGAGTTGCCGATCCGGTCCAGTTTATCGCCTCAGACCAGTCTTCCGTAGTCCCGTTGCCGTTCCATATCATATAAGTTACCGGCAGGAAATACGCTTCGAGCGTGTGATTCGCGGAAGTCCCTTCAAAAGTTATCAGGTAGGGGGAAGGAAATATTGAAATATTTGCCAATCCTTCTGTTGTCACCACGCCGTCAACCTTGACGTAGGCAATATAACTGCCTGCGTTTGCCTCAACCGTAAAAGTCTGCCTCTGATAATGACCGACCTCTACTGTCCCCAGGGGAGTTACCGTTCCCGAACCGCTTCCCGATGTCTCGGAAGTTATCAACCACGGTTGGATCGCGAATACGGCTTCTATCGTGTGATCGGCAGTTACAGGAATAAATTCATATGTTGATATCTGCCCTTGGGATACTCCATCCACTCTGACATATTCCAACCTGTAAGAGTAATACGGATAAATATTAAATGATTCGAAACTGCCGTGTTCTACATTGGATACCCCTTTGGGCTCTATTGTTCCCCAGGTACTGGCATCGTCTGTCGCGATCCCGGAAACACTGGCGGTGATAGTGTATGGAGTGAACCAGTTGACATTGTTTCCGGAATTGACGGAATAGAACGGGTCCATCGCTTCCGAGCTCAGGTTCACGGAATCTTTCACATCAACAAAATAAACCGGGTCTTTTATTCCTGAGGGATGTATATACCATGCCGAGCCTTCCTCGGTACTCCTCAACACTACGTTACTGCCGGCTTCGCCGCTCAACTTGAAAGTGCCCTCCACAGTCTGGACACTGCCTGCCCCAAAGATCAGGCTTTTGCCTTCTTGAGTACAGTACAAATTGTAGAACGTGGTAGATCCTTCTATGATGGACGGTCCGGCGCCCGCAAATATCACAGTACTATTGCTGGTCAGAGTACCGGCTGTCCTTTTAAATCTTCCTTCAACTACTATCGCCACCTGATAAGCAGAATAAAGGGTGCCTCCAAGCATCAGAAAACTGCCTTCCCGTGTTCCATTATTGCCCAAATAAAGGTTCCCGAGTAATGTCAGCGCACCTGAATAATATGGCCCCAATATTAGGCTACCGATAGAAAGATTGGAAGGGACATTAATGCCTCCTGTCCCGGTATTAATGTATACTTTTGCCGTATTATCAGAAGGATATCCCGATTTCTTGTTCCAATTTAATGGCTTGACCCAATCGAATCCATCTTCTAATCCCGTCCAGTTCCACTCTTCCCACAACAAAGAAGGATACGATTTACTTTCGTCTATCGTCCAAACCGTGTCAAAGTTCCATGTTTCAAAAGACGACTGTTGTTTCATCTGTACGGGAGTGAGCGGCAGAGCGCCGTAGTTTTCACCGGTCCGTCCGGACTCAAGTGTACTGTAGTAACAGTTCGACAAAAGGTTTGGATCAGTGCCGCCGCCTATAAACCCCAAAGCACCGCTTCCTACTCTTGAGCCTGCCGAATAACATCTGGAAATGGATCCCCCGCTGTTGTAACCCGCGAAGATTCCGCAGGTGTTGTAAGCGATTACAGCGGCGGTCGAATATGAGTCCTCCACGGTTGAACTGTTGGTGCCGACAATGCCTCCGATATAATCATTTCCCTGAACAATCCCTCCTCCCGCAAGGCACCGCGAAATTGTGCCTCCGAGATTGTTGCCTGCCACAATCCCGACATTACTATATCCCCTTATGGATGAGCTGCGTACTCCCATGCGGGAGACAAGGCCTCCTGTACCGATCACCCCGAACAGTCCGGTGTTATCTCCCAAAACTGTGCCTTTCAAATACCTGTCCATCCAAAGCCCGCTGACGACAAAGCTTTCGCCGCTGAACGATCCGGTGAATGGAGTATTGGTATTGCCTATAGGAACAAATCCTTCGTGAGTACTTGTAGAACTGTTCCAGTTCCAATTGAGCGAGGCAGAAGCGTCTATATCGTAGTAGAGCTTAAAGTAACCGGAAAGATTGCATTTGACGGCCTGAAGGCCGTAGATATCAGAGACTATATAAGACGTTGCCGGAGAAGTACCTGTACCGCTGTAACGTATAAAGGACCCGTTCGTATCCGGCAGAGAGAAATTGCCCGTAACCGAGAACCCTGTAGTGGTGGGAGTGGTACACACAAAGTATCCTCCTCCCTGCTCAAAGCTCCCGTTGATGGTAAGTCCTCTGTCTTGTCTTATCGTTCCCGTATATCCGCTCTCTATCGTTACCCCCGCCACCGTCCCGCCGGAAAAATTCGCGTCTATTGTCGCATTCTTTGTGCTTACGGATCCGAAACGGACTACATCTCCTGCTTCGGGAGTGTAATTGCCTGTCCAGTTCAACCGGTCCGACCAGTTGTTAGTGCTTCCTCCTCCGTCCCATTCTTTTGTTCCCACACTCATAAATTCAGCCTCAAAGGTATAGAATTTCATTATGTTTCTAAAAGTAAATATATGCGGCGTGCCCGGATGATATATTTCTTCTGTAGTAGATACCCCGTCGATTTTGATATCCGATATATAATATGAGGACGATTCCGGCGATACCATCACCTCTATCGTCCCTCCTTCAAGGGTGCTTATATAATAGTGCCCTTCCGTTGTATTTACGTATCCGTGGCTTCCAACAAATATTTCCACGGCATAATCCGTAAATGTCCAATTGATATTATTGCCGTAATCTATAGAATTGCCCGCTGATATGGCCGCCGAACTTATATTCTTGGAATCCTGCACGATCGCATAAGTAACAGATTTTCCCGCCAAAGAATGTATCTCCCATGTGGCGCCGCGCACGCTGCTTAAAAGGAATATGTTACTGCCGCTCTCCCCTGTTATAGTAAATGATCCCTCTATTGTTTGCAGGGAACCGGCTTCAAATGACAATTTCTTAGCCGGCGTATTGCAATTGAAGTTTTTAAAGACCGTCGATCCTTCTATCAGGCTCAGATACGAATTGTCGGCAAATGAAACGGTACTGTTTGTTCCCCTGTCGAACGATCCGGTGTTGTTTTTATAGTAATTTCCATCTATAGTAACCGTACGGGCCAAAGCCTCAAGTGTTCCATTATATATGTAAAGGCCGCCTTCGTAGCCGTTTAAAGAATCCAGTGTAAGATTGTTGCCTAAGCTAAATTTTCCGGTAAAATTGGTCCCAAGCTGAAGCCCGCCCAAAGATATAGGCAAAATGGAAGGAGTAGTTATGACTGCTTCGGAGGTAGATATATACACTTTTGCCGTTCCATCCAGAGGATAACTGTTGTGCTTGTTCCAGTTTTCCGCATCATCCCATGAAGACCCGTCCCCTGCTCCCGTCCAAAGCCATTTTTCCCACTGCTGATACGGATAGCTTCTGCTCTCATCTATACTCCACATCCTGCCGAAATCCCAACCGGCGCCGGTAAAATTCTTACGCTTTTTCATATTGGCCTCGGAGGTAAGAATACCAAATCCATTGTCATGCAAAGAATCTATGAAGAAAGAATTTTCTATGGGTGCCGACGCGCTGTAATTCCCGACCAGACCTCCGACAGAGGCTCCTCCCACAAAACCGACAGCGTAACAATTGTAGATATATTCTCCGTTACCGACAAGCCCTCCTATGTTGAAAGTAACTCCCTCCACACTTGCCGACGAATAGCTGTCGTACAATTTTGCGTAAAAAGAATTATTTCCGAGCAAACCGCCCACATCGCTATGCCCTTTTACGGCGCCTCTGGAAAAGGAATTCTTTATCAAGGAGTCGGTCCCGAAATTCCAGCCTGCAAGACCGCCCACTACGACCTCTCCGCTGACATAACCGTCAAAATAACAGTTGTAAAGCCCGCTGGAAAATCCACCCGTGGTATTTGCTCCCACCAGGCCTCCCACATAATCATGCCCCGTCACTACGGAATTTTCTATGCCGACATTCTTTATTGTTCTTATACTCCTCCCGAACAAGCCAACATAATCATTTAGAGGCCTGTTTATCCAAAGGCCGCTTATCACCCTGTAATCGCCGTCAAAAACACCTCCAAAATAGTATGAACTATCCCCGATTGGCATGAACCCTTCATGCGTAGCTCCGTTCCAATTCCACCTTCTTGTGGGGGATGCGTCAATATTGGCCGCCAATTTATAGTAAAAAGGAGTATATGATCTCGTGCCAAGCAGACCCTGCAGGCCGTAAATATCCGCTATCAAAAACGGATCTCCGCTGCTCCCCGCCCCCGACATCCTGAAAAAAGGCGGAGCAGAGTAGGCATAGGTGTCAGGAATTACAAAATCGCCCTCTACCGTAAAGGCGCAAGAAAACGGATCGCCGCAATAGAACCTGCCGGCAAATTGTTCAAAGCTGGCGGTGATCGTTAAAGAAGCTTCCTGGCTTATGAGGACAGTACTGATACTTTCGATAGACAGGGAATATATTGTATTGGCCGGATTAAAGTCGTCTATAACGGAATTTTTTGAGCTTGTTTCGTTAAAAATGACGCGTTCGCTTGCCTGGGGAGTCGCGTTCCCAGTCCAGTTGAGCGGGTTTGACCACAAAGAGTCCTCGCCGCATCCGGTCCATGTGCGTGTACCTGCCTGAGAAAAATAAGCCTCTATGGAATGAGCATTACCGTCCGAGGTCAGATAGAATTTTGCTTCAAAAGTTGACAGAGATTCGTCAGTCGCCAGGCCGTCTATTTTGACGAACCCTATGTAATAGCCCTCGGACGAAGTAACAATAAATTCTTGAGTATTGCCCAAATCCACTGGCACTACTCCCTCAGGCGTTATAATTCCTCCCGCGCCCGAGATCGCGGTAATGGAATTGCCTATGAAGCCGCTCCATCTTGTATTATTGCCTCCGTCATAAGAGGATTCGGGAGTTATGATATCAGGCCCTGTATTGTTAGAATTAAATACTACGGCATATTTTACCGAAACACTTCCCTCGGGGCTTATATACCAGGCGGAAGGGGAAGCGGAAGATCCCTGTAGCACTACCAATCTGCCTGTGCCGGCTTCTCCGCTGATAAGAAAATCTGACCTGATCCTGGAATAGCCGGATTCCCCGGTGTGAAAGATCAGCGTCTTGCCCGGAGTGGTGCATCTAAAACTATAAAAGTCATTGTTCTCCTCCGGAAAAAGCATCTGTATCAACGAATTTTTTTGGCTCCCGAACATATTTACCGTGCTTGATTCGCTTGAAAACAGCAAACGCGGCGACCCGTAGTTAGCGATCTTAAAATTACCCTCGATGCTTATCGCCGTGTTTGACGCTTCTATGGTGCCCATACACATTACCAGGTTGCCTTTGGACAGACTTTCACTGCTTATTGTAATCTGATTGTTTAAAACAAGTTTTCCGGAAAATGCCGAGCCGAGTACCAGCTCCCCAAGTTGAAGCGGAGAACCCGGCGTTGACAGCTCCGCCGAAGAATCGTTTAGATATACGTTGTCCGAAAATGTTCGCGGATAATCAGAGGCCGGCTCCAGATTTTCGCTCCAATTGGCCGCATCCGCCCAGGAACTTCCGCCGCCGTTGCCGGTCCAATTGTGGTATTTCCAGAGTAGATACGGCCCGCTGACGCCTTCGTCTATAGACCAGACGGAATCAAAGTCCCATCCGGAAAAAGTCGCTTTGCTCTTTAGCTGTTCCTGCGTAATATGGGTCCCGAAATCATTAAAATTGGGCTTCTTTGTCTGGGTATAATAACAGTTTGCCGGGTTGCTAAATCCTGCGAAAGCGCCGCCCGCATCAGAATCAAGTTCACCTGCGGCGTAACAATTCGTAATACCAGTTCCGCCTACTCCGACAAAGCCTCCGACATAACCTGTCGTCGACGACGCACGGACAATCCCTTCCGCAAAGCTGTCCCTTATTGTGCCGTTTTGGTTGCCGGCAAACAATCCGATATATGCTGGGCTGTAAGGATGATCGAACTGTTCTACCAAAGCATTTACATAACATCTGCCTATCGTCGGAGCAGGAGACCAATTTGCCTGTCTTCCAACGAATCCACCTGTATAGGCAGAAGCGTCTTCGCAATATACCACGCCTGTAAAATAGCTGTCGTAAATATTCGATGAATTATATCCGACAAATCCGCCGACAAGCTGATAGCCTCTCACATAAGCTCCGGAAACCGCAAGGTCATAAATGGCTTTTGTATGCGGTGAGATCGAGGCACCGAACAGCCCCACGCATATGAAATCCGTTTTGTTTATGAACAGTCCCGATATTTTGTGTTTGCCTCCGTTAAAAGAACCGGTGAACGGATAATCAGGTCTGTCAAGATAGGTCCCCGCAAGCATATATCCTATGGGCCTGAACCCTTCATGCGTCGTACCGTTCCAGTTCCAATTCCTTGTGGAAGAAGCATCAATGTTGCTGATCAGTTTAAAATGCTTGTCTAGGTTGCATCTGGCGGCCTGAAGGCTGTATATATCATTGACAGTATACGCGTCCAAAGTCGATCCCGCACCTCCAAACCTTTTGAAAGCGCCGTCGATATCCGGTATGGAAAAACTGCCGTTTACTTCAAAGACCGCGGCCGGATTTGACTCGAACGTCCCTCCTAATTGGACAAAATCCGATTCTATGGTCAGACTGGAAGAGTGGGTTATTGTTCCGAGATAATCGGCTTCCACAGTCAGATTATCAATAGTAAAGCTGCTGTTAACCGTGGAATTCCCCGAAATAGAATTAAACACTACAGAATCTGGTGCACCGGGCGCGGCATATCCCGTCCAGTTCGCCGCGGTCGACCAATTTTCGTCACCACCGCCGCCTTTCCATATCTTTAAGTTGTTCCTGACAAAAAATGCCTCAACAGAATGGGCGCCATTTCCTGGCACCGTTACTGAATGCGGCGAGGTATACGGCCCGGCTTCAAGAGTACCGTCTATCCTCACATATCCTATGTAGTTCCCGGCGCTTGCGGTTATCTCCAAAGTTGTCGGAGTTCCGATAGGAGTCAAAACTTCTCCCAGTATACCGGGGGGAGCTATAGACCCGCCCTCATTGGTATGCAGGGAAACCGCGTACCCGCCAAAACTCCAGCCGTAGTTGTTGCCGCCGTCATAGGAATCCAGTGCGCTTATCGGGGTCCCGAGATTGTGTGAATCGGCTACTATAAGATGACGCGCAATGACCGAACTCTCGGGAGATATATACCACTGCTGTCCGGGGATAGAACTTTTGAGCATTATTTCCCTGTCAGCTTCGCCGCTCAAATAAAGAGTCCCTTCTACTGTATGCACCGAACCGGCTTCGAATGTGATGCGCTTATACGGCTGCGCAGACCGCAAATTATAGAACCTTATATTGCCTTTTACCAGTGAACAGGTAGAGCTTCCGGAAAATTCCACGGTTCCGGCGCCGCCCGCTGCTGCGGTATTGGGATAAAACCTCGCTTCGGAAGAAATATTTAACCCGCCGTATATCCTTACGGTTTTTCCAGCGCCTTCAAAAGAAGATCCGTAAAGAGCCAAACTTCCTGATTTTCCCGCGGATGAACTGAGTGTAAGGTCGTTGGCAAGAGTAAGTTTGACAGCCAGATCGGGGCCTAGTTTAAGGCCTCCTATAGTAAGAGGTTCTGACGGGGTTTGAAAATCGGATAATCCCTCATTGACATAAGCCTTGTGGGATTCCAGTGACGGATATCCGTAGTTTTTGTTCCAGTCCGAGGGGGAAGTCCAAAGCTCAAGGTCATCCCCCTCCCAGCTATATATAGACCAGAGAAAGTACGGGTATGTATTGTTTTCGTCTATCGACCATACCGTTCTAAAATCCCATCCGGAAAATGTTACTTCTCTGCTCATCTCCTGTGGTGTTTTCAACTGGCCGATAGCGTTGTCAAATTCAGACTGGGAAAAATATGAATTAACGGCAGTCCCGCCGGAAGCATTATATCCGACAAGTCCGCCGACACCAAATTTGGCGTAGGGAAAATTGATCGCCCCGGATGAATAGCAGTTTGCAACACTTCCGGAATTATATCCGGCCATGCCTCCCAGCCACTGCGCGCTGTTGCCACTGGTCATAAAAAAATCGGCCGTTGAATAGCAATCCGAGATACTCCCGGTGTTATACGATGATATGCCGCCGACGTAAAGGTTTGTAACATATTGGTTTTTTCGGTCAATGTTTATATTTCCCGAACAAAAACTTTTGGATATATCACCGGTATTATATGCGGCGATCATGCCTATATACCATATTGACTGAAAAAAGTCCGATCCATTGGAATTTATTACGCCGTCGACATGACAATTTTCTATGTTCGAAAGGGCGGCATATGCCGTTAATCCCCCCAAATATTTGACGGACCATCCCGTGATCCGGGCTCCCGTCAAGGACAAATTGCTGATAAACGCGCCGGTCCCAAGGGCGCCAAACATGCCGACATAATTTTCGCCGTACTTTTCTATATGAAGACCCGTGATAGCTTTGTAGTTCCCGTCAAGGCTTCCGGTAAAAGTTTCAGTGAGGGTTCCGATGGGCACAAAGCCCTCGTATGTTGATCTGGACAAACTGTAATTCCAATTTGCGGTAGAAGTTGCATCTATATCGTTGGTCAGCTTGTAGTCCGCTTCTTTGCTGCATCTCATCGCCTGCAAGCCGTAAACATCGGATACAAGAAGATATCCCCCTGCAGACTGGTACCTGCTGAAAACGGCTTCCGCCGTAACAAAAAAGCTTCCGCCGACCGTGAATGGATAATAAACGGTTTCATAGTTCGGGTTTTCAACTATGTACGCACCGCCGCGTTGATCGTAATTAGAGGTTATAGCCAAAGAAACGCTATTCGGAGTCGGTACATACCTGTGCGTTATTACTCCCGTGTACGCGTTTGTTATAGTCAGGCTCTTTATCACACACGGCAAATTGATGACACAGTTCTGCGTGCTTGTATCATCAAACACAACATCGTCGTCAGCTCCCGGGACCTGTCCTGTAGACCAATTGGCCCCAACTCCCCAATTTGCGGATGCTGGAGCTGGAAGACGGGCCCATTTTACGGTAACTGCATAAGAAGCAGAGGATGAAACAACCGCAAATAAAAACACAGTCAAAGCCGTGAGAACTATTGAATAAAAAAACCGGCGCTTATTTTTTGAACGCTCTTGCAATTTAAAATCCCCAATTTTTGCTAAATGTATATATTATTATAGATTATATAAGAAAATCGGGAAGTGTCAATAGGAAAATGTCCGCAAGTGGCGGTTAAAGGTTCATCGTAAGGTTAATGCGCCCCTGAGAATCTATCTCTGTGACTTTTACATCGACTTTGTCACCCACGTTGACAACGTCTTCTACTTTGTTCACGCGGTGGTTGGACAATTTGGAGATATGGACCATCCCGTCTTTGCCGGGAAGTATCTCCACAAATGCGCCAAACGGCATGATCTTTACGACCTCGCCGTGATACACTTTGCCGACTTCCGCGTCCATTGCGATCGACTGTATCTGCTCCTGAGCGTTCTGCGCGGCCGCGGCATCTATAGAAGTTATAAATACCATGCCGTCGTCTTCGATATCTATCTGCGCGCCGGTCTCCGCGATTATCCTTTTTATATTCTTGCCGCCCGGACCTATCACAAGACCTATCTTTTCGTTGTTGATAGAAAATGTGATTACCCGCGGCGCGTGCATAGAAAGTTCCTGTCTGGGGTTGGGTATCACTTCCAACATTTTTCCAAGAATAAGATCTCTGCCTTTTTTTGCCTGGGAAAAAGTGTCCTTCACGATGTTAAGAGACAAACCTTTTATTTTAATATCAAGCTGTATTGCTGTTATACCTTTTGAAGAACCCGCGATCTTAAAATCCATGTCCCCCAAGAAATCTTCAAGCCCTTGAAGGTCCGAAAGTATCTGATAAGAGCTGCCTTCTGTCACAAGCCCCATTGCGATACCGGACACTGCCGCCTTAAGAGGTACCCCCGCATCCATAAGAGCTAGAGTGCTTCCGCAGGTGGAAGCCATGGAAGAAGAGCCGTTGGACCCCAAGATCTCGGACACAAGCCTTATTGTATAAGGAAATTTTTCTTCTTCGGGAAGTACGGGAAGAAGAGCTTTTTCGGCAAGAGCTCCGTGCCCGATCTCGCGCCTTCCCGGGCCTCTCAAAGGTTTTACTTCTCCTACGCTGTAAGCCGGCATATTATAATGATGTATATATCTTTTTTCGCTCTCTTCAGCGGAGAGGCCGTCTATTATCTGCGCATCGCCTTTTGAACCGAGCGTGACAACGGTAAGCGCCTGCGTCCATCCTCTGGTAAAAAGACCCGAACCGTGAGAGCGCGGGATCGCCGAGACTTCGCAGGTTATCGGCCGGATCTCATCCGTCTTTCTGCCGTCGGGGCGCCTATGCTCTTCGATTATCATTTTTCTTACTATCTTTTTTTCTATGGACTTGATCACGGCAGAAACATCAGCCGGAAATTCTTTCATCGCGTCTTTCAGCTTTTCATCTTTTGAATTTTTTGCGGACTCGACGATATTTGCGGCAATAACATCAAGCCTGTCTATCTGTTTCTCCTTATCGGGAATATTAAGCGCATCTTTTATTTCGCTTTCATAACCGGATTTTACATATTTACTGATGAGTTCGTTTGGAGAGTAAGTAGTGTATTTCATTTTAGCGACGCCTGCCTTTTTGCAAAGGGCTTCCTGAAGATCGATGCTCTTGTTTATGGCATCCTGTGCAAAAACCAGAGCATCAACAAAAACCTCTTCCGGAACTTCTTTGGCGGCAGCCTCTATCATAAGTGTCTGCGTTCTGGTCGCGGCGATGACAAAATCCATGTCGCTTTTTTCTATTTCGCTGTTGGTGGGATTCGCAACAAACTTCCCGTCAACCCTGCCGATCCTTACGGCGCCGATCGGGCCTTCAAAAGGTATCTCGGAAATAGAAAGCGCGGCAGATGCTCCGATGATGGCAAGCACGTCGGGAATATTTTCGCCGTCCACAGAAAGAGGTGTCACTACTATCTGGACATCGTTACGCAGTCCTTCGGGGAAAAGCGGCCTGATAGGCCTGTCTATCAAACGAGAAGTAAGGATGGCCTTTTCCGTGGGGCGCCCTTCTCTTTTAAAAAAGCCTCCCGGGATCTTGCCGACCGCGTACATCTTTTCTTCGTAATCCACCGAGAGCGGAAAAAAATCTATCCCCTGCCTTATCTTGCCGGAAACGACACAGGTGGCTATCAACATGGTATCGCCGCATCTGATGACAACAGAACCGGATGCCTGCATGGCAAGTTTTCCGGTTTCTAAAGAGAGTGTTTTGCCGCCGATTTCGATCGAAGAGGTAGATATCATCTAATTCCTAAGCTTTCAACCAGTTTTGCGTAACGGGAAGGGTTTGATTTTCTTAAGTAAGTTTGAAGCCTTTTTCTTTTACCTACCATCTTGAGAAGGCCGTGCCTGGTGTGATGGTCCTTTTTGAAAGTATCAAGATGCTGGGTAAGATGCCTTATCCGCTCCGTAAGGACTGCTATCTGCACATCCGCCGAACCGCAGTCCTTGTCGTTGATCTTATGTTTGTCTATAACAGATTTTTTATCCATATTTAAGATTATACCATAAGACATTTGATACGTGCAACCAATGGAACTAGTCATTGCGAGCTCCGATTTGATCGGGGCGAAGCAATCCCATAGATGTGAGCCGTCATTGCGAGCTCCGATTTGATCGGGGCGAAGCAATCCCATTGTTATAAGTAATCGTATAAATCCCGCCATTCTTTGTTAAAAGCATTTATCAATTGTATTTTCTTAAATCTGGCTCCGCCTTTAATCTGCTTCTCTCTTTTTATCGCACTTCTTACATCGTCAAAACACTCATAATAGACAAGCCTATCAACATTATATTTTTGAGTGAACCCTTTACGAGTTTTTTCTTTATGTTCCAAAATACGTCTTTTTAGATTGCTTGTGACACCTGTATAGAGAACTTTGTTGTGGGCATTTGTTAGTATGTAAACATAGCCGGTTTTGTTCGTCATAATGCTACTTCGTACTATGGGATTGCTTCGTCCCCCTCGACCTCGCTCGGGGTCCTCGCAATGACGCTCTTGCAACATCCCTCTTTATCACCTCAATCAGCTCTTTTACCGTTTTAAATTTTTTTTCGTCCCTAAGGCGTTTTGTCAGGAATAGCGATATATTTTCCCCTGTTATATCTTTGCGAAAACCGATCAAATAGGCTTCAACAGCAACACCCTTGCCATTGAATGTAGGTCTTGTCCCGATGTTTACGGCGCAGAGATATCTCTCTCCAAAGACTTCTGCTTCTCCGGCATATACCCCGCTTTTTGGAATAAGTTTTTCCTTGCCGGTTTTTATGTTGGCTGTAGGATAGCCCAGCTCCCGGCCCCGCCCATATCCTTTAACGACAGTGCCTTGGACCATGTAAGGATGTCCGAGCAGACGCATAGCACGGGCAAACTCGCCCTCTTTTAGCAGTGTTCTTATAAGAGTACTTTTAACGGGTTCGCCGCCAAGTTCTTTATCTGCCACGGGAAAGACTTTAAAGCCCAGGGAGCCTCCAAGTTTCCTTAACTTGTAAGGGTCACCCTCCCTGCCTCGGCCAAAAGCATAATCCTGTCCGATAAATACTGCCTTCGATTTAAAAACTTGGGCCAGCACTTTTTTTGCAAAATCGCGGTAGCTTGTATTCTCCAGTTTTTTATCGAATCTGATCACCGCCAGCATGTCTGCGCCGAGTTTTTTTACAAGGCCTGCTCTTTCATCCACTGTAGTGAGCAACAGGGGTTTTCTCAAGGGGTTGACGACGCTTTTTGGATGAGGATCAAATGTCACGACTACGCAGGGAAGTTTTTTTCTTTTTGCAAATCTTGCGGCGGCCAGGATCACTTTTTTGTGTCCGAGATGCAATCCGTCAAAAGTGCCCAAAGCTGCCACGGAACCCTTTTCCTTAAATTTGCGGAGATCCTTTATGATTTTCATTGAAGGCCTATCTGACAAACATGGATTTTACAAAAAGAGTGGCGTCTTTTATGTATTCCGAAGCGGGCCAGAATAAAAACTGAGACAAAATAAGTGTGCCGACGATCCTGCCGAGTATTATATAGAACACCATAGCGCGTACGTCGCCTTCTTTTCTCCTGCCTCTTACTGCCTGGTCTGTAATAAAAGCGCATGTCGGATCTACCATCAGAGCCAGAAGTACCGTTGCCAGTCCGTTCACTATTCCCGACAGCTGGCTTGCCGTAGTCCTAAACTCCGGCACTTGAGCTCCTGCGTAAAGAGAGGACAAAACACCTATAGCGTATATTGAGACCATAAAAAAGTTAAGCCAAAGAAAGACGGGGGACATTTTGCCAAGGCTCAGGTCCTTGAAAGAGCCTGCTGACGGAAGGCGAAATGCCTTGATGATCTTTTTCATGTTCCTGGGCTTTAAGGCTTCGACCAAAAGTCTGGGGATCGAACCGACCCTTTCGAACGTATATATCGCCTTTTCGAAAAGATAGACAAAATACGGAATAAGCAGAGCGCCGCAGACATTGCCTATAAAAGCGGCAAATATGACTACCCTGAAGTTAGAAGCAAGGACATCCGGAGAATTCAGTCTTATGGCATTGTCCACCATGCCGCCGAGCATCGGAGCCTGGAGCATGTTCGACATTCTGGACACAAGAAAGGCTGTGTTTATAAAAGCAAGGCTTGTGGCGACCTGCTTGGTGCGCACGCCGGCCAGCCGCATCGAGGACGCAAGCGTCTCGGAAAAATGGATGACGCCGGTCAGGATGCATACAAAGATGAGTACGCTCATGAAACCCCTTTCACTTTCTTTATTGAAATACTTAACGATCCTATTTCATCATGATACCGCTGCATCAGATCCGTTGCAAATCTTTTGGGCTGGATCCCGTATTCCTCAAGACAGGCGACTTTTATAGGAGCTCCTTTTTCGGTGATATTGAGTCCCACATGAATTAGGGTCGAGACGGGAGAGGTAGTTGCCACGGCGACTGTAAGTTTCTTCTTCCCGTCATAAAGTCCGTTGCCGGACCTAAAAAGTTTTTGCCTGCCGGCTTTTTTATTGATCTCGTCCATGACAAGAGTAAGGAACAGCCTTTTTCTCAGCACTGCTTTTTCAAGGTCACGGTCAAAATGCTCGATTATAAAATGAAGCATTTTGTCGCTGTAGATGAATTCCTTGTTCCTTTTGTCCTCCATGTCCACCATGTGTTCTTTTACCGCGGCGGCCCCGACAAAAGACACTATCGAGTCGCCGGTCACGCCAAGTTCATTATGTGCAAAATGGGACCTGAGCTGGCTTCCGTCGTAATCTATTTTTTTTGACACAAATTTAGTTTTCATATTTTTGCTGTCATTGCGAGCGCAGCGAAGCAATCCCAGAGTACCATGGGATTGCTTCGTCGCTACGCTTCTCGCAATGACTCTTCATACAAACATTTTCTCTACTATTGCAAATTTCCCGGCATCCCTGAAAGCCCTCTTGATCCTGGCGCAGCTTTCACACTCGCCGCACATTATACCGTTTTTTGAGACATGGTAACAGGAGTAAAAAAGTTTAAAAGGGACATTAAGCTTGACCCCGGTGTTCACGATCCCGGACTTGTTAAAGCTCTGGACATAGCTGACCAGCCTCGGTCTTGAAAGCGTCGAGACCCGCAGTAAAGCATTTGCGCAGCTTGTGAATTGCAGCGAATTATCGGAAAAAGTCGCTGCCTCTTCGCTGTTAAATCCGGAAACGATCAGTTCCGCCCCCAAAGCTTCGGCATAAGATGCCGCTATGTTCACAAAAACGGCATTGCGGTTCGGGACCCATACAAGCCGTGCATTGCCCTGCAAAATATCAGGGTTAGCCTCCAGATCTTTTTCAGTATAGACAGGCACTGTCTTGCTTTTGTCCACAAGAGCGGTATGGGTTATTTCTTTGAGCCAGTCAAGCTTGATCGTTTTGTGAGGGACTTTGTAGTAGGCGGATATCTTTGAGGCGCTTTCATTTTCGTCCCTGAAAGACCTCTGGCCGTAATCAAAAGTCAGCGCAAGAATGACGTCGGTCTCTTTTTTTGCCGCCGCCAAAGAGACCAGACTGTCCAAGCCTCCCGAAAGCAAGCATATGCTTTTCATATCCTGATGATCTGTCCGCGTTCCGCGCCTATGGATACCATTTCTATCGGCGCCCCGGATAGCTCCGAGATCCTTTTTATGTATTTTTTTGCATTTTCCGGAAGGTCGGTAAAAGATTTTGCTTTGGTTGTGTCCTGTTTCCATCCGGGGACTTCTTCGTAGATCGGCTCGCACTGCTCTACAACTTTGAGGTCCGACGGAAAAGTTGTAAGGGTAGTGTTGCCATATTTGTAAGCCGTGCAGATCTTTATCGAGGGAAGCTCATCAAGCACATCCAGTTTGGTGATCGCCAAGCCGGTAAATCCGTTCACCTGTTTTGAATATCCCGCGACTACCGCGTCAAACCAGCCGCAGCGCCTGGGACGCCCCGTGGTCGCTCCGTACTCTCCGCCTTTTTCTCTTAAAAAATCGCCGACTTCGGACGTTATTTCGGTCACAAAAGGCCCGCTTCCGACACGCGTGAGGTATGCTTTGACAACCCCTATGACCGAATCTATCAGAGTAGGCCCGATCCCCGCGCCGGTACAGGCACCGCCAGAAACAGGATTGGAAGAAGTTACATACGGATAAGTCCCGTGGTCCACATCAAGCATTGTGCCCTGCGCGCCTTCCAGCAGGACTTTTTTGCCTGACAGAGCGGCGGACATAACAAGAGAACCCGAATCGTCGATAACATACTTTTTTATCATCCTTGCATAGCCCAGATATTCGTCCAGTATTTCTTCAAAGTTAAGGTCTGCCATATAGTTGTAAAAATTCTCCAACTGAAAGGATTTTTCCTTGATGTTCCACAAAAGCTTTTCTTTGAGAGTTTCAAGGTTGTAAAGATCCCCTATCCTTATTCCGCGCCTGTTGGTCTTGTCCACATAACAAGGACCTATCCCGCGGCTTGTGGTGCCGATCCTGCCGGCCTCGCGCTTTTTTTCCTGCGCCTGGTCTATCAGGCGGTGATAAGGAAAGATCACATGAGCCCTTGAGCTTACCTTCAAATTTGACGGATCAACTGCCTGCACTCTCAGCTTTTCCATTTCCTCTATCAACACGGCGGGGTCCACAACGACCCCGTTGCCGATCACGCAGGTGACCTTGGGATAAAATATCCCTGAAGGCACAAGGTGCAGTTTAAAAGTTTTTTCACCGATAACGACAGTATGTCCTGCATTGTTGCCGCCCTGGTAGCGTACGACCATGTCCATATCCTTGGACAAGAGATCTGTTATTTTGCCCTTGCCTTCATCCCCCCACTGAGACCCGACTATAATGCTTACTGTCATTTTTTCTCCTTCGCCCAAAAAAAGGCGCATTTTTGCGCCCTTAATATTCTATCATAAATGTCATTGCGAGGAGTCCTGAGCCTGTCGAAGGACGACGAAGCAATCCCAAAGTATAATGGGATTGCTTCGCTTCGCTCGCAATGACAGCCTACACTATTTTGATATTCAACTCTTTCAATTGCTTCGGATCTACATCCGCAGGCGCTCCGGACAACGGACAGAACGCTGATTGCGTTTTCGGGAACGCTATCACATCGCGTATTGAATTTTCACCGGCTATAAGCATGACGAACCTGTCCACGCCAAGAGCAATACCCCCGTGCGGAGGAGCACCGTATTCAAGCGCTTCAAGGAAGAACCCGAATTTTGCCTTAGCTGATTCTTCGCTATGGCCTAACAACCTGAATATCTTGTGCTGTACATCGCTCCTGTGTATCCTGATGCTTCCTCCGCCAAGCTCGGTCCCGTTGAGCACCAGGTCATAAGCTTCCGCTTTTATGGACGAAGGATCGCTCTCGAATCTTTTTTCAATATCGTCAAGACTACCCTGAGGCCTTGTAAAAGGATGATGGCGCGACACCCATCTTTTTTCGGTATCGCTGTATTCAAGGAGCGGAAAATCTACAATCCAGAGAAAATTAAATTTAGATTTGTCTATCAAATTGTGTTTTTCTGCAAGGACGAGCCTTAGCTGCCCCAGGACATTGGCGGAACTTTCTCTCTTATCCGCCGCAAATATCAGGAGGTCGCCTTTTTCCGCTTTTGCTTTTGAGATGATCGCATCAATCTCTTCTTTTTTCAAGAACTTAGTTATCGGGGATTTTGGCGCGTCGTCCCCCAGAGATATCCATGCCATACCCTTGGCTCCGTTGTTCTTGGCAATCTCTTCCAGGTGGTCTATCTCGCTCCTTGTGTAAGAAGCGCCGCCTCTGACATTGATGCATCTTACTACTCCGCCGGAAGCAACAACGCTGGCAAAAACTTTGAAACTAGAATTCTTTACTGTATCCGAAACATCGACTATCTCTAAGCCGAACCTCGTATCAGGCTTATCGGTCCCGAACCTGTCGATTGCTTCGTCATAAGATATCCTGGGAAAAGGCGCTTGGACAGTCGGAAGATGAAGTATATGCTCGACCATTCTTTCGGTAACGGAAATGACATCGTCGCGCTCCACAAAAGAAAGCTCCATGTCTATCTGCGTGAATTCCGGTTGGCGGTCGGCGCGCAGGTCTTCGTCCCTGAAACATCTGGCCATCTGGTAATATTTCTCAAGACCGGAAACCATGAGTATCTGCTTGAACAACTGCGGAGACTGCGGCAATGCATAAAATTTGCCCGGGTTGACGCGCGACGGGACCAGATAATCGCGCGCGCCTTCAGGGGTACTTTTGCCCAGGAACGGCGTTTCCACTTCAATGAATCCTTCACTGTCAAGAAAATCCGAAGCCGCTTTGAGCATCTTGTGGCGGAGTATCAGATTCTCCTTCATGTGGCCTTTTCTAAGATCAAGATAGCGATATTTGAGCCTTGTGTTCTCATCTATCGGCTGAATTGCATCCGCTATTTCAAAAGCCGGGGTCTTTGAAACGTTGAGTATCTCGAGCTCCGATGGAAATATTTCTACTTCGCCAGTCGGGATGTTTGTGTTAACGGAAGCGGCATCTCTTTTTGCAACTTTGCCTTTTACCGCAAGGACATATTCGCTCCTGAGCTGTTCCGCGATCTTGTGAAGGTCTTTCTTTTCCGAGTTTATGACGATCTGTACGATTCCCGACCTGTCGCGCAAGTCTATGAATATAAGGTTGCCGTGATCCCGGCGCCGGTGCACCCAACCGTTCAAGATATATTCTTTCCCGACGTCTTTCGAAGTTATCTCCCCGCAGTTATGGTTTCTTTTTAGCATGTTGGTTCTATCTCCCTGAATAGCTCGTCCATTTTTATCTCTTTCTGCTGTCCTGTTTTCATGTTGCGAAGAGGGAACAGCCCTTTTTTGAGCTCTTCTTCCCCAATTATCAGAACATATTTTGCTCCAAGATTGTCGGCCGCTTTCAATTGCGACTTCAAACTCTTTCCCGAAAGATCTGTTTCGGCGCTTACCCCTGATTTTCTAAGTTCAAATACCTGTTTAAAAGCTTTTTGCTGTGCTTCTTTACCCATCGCCGCTATATACACGGCCAATTCTTTTTCCGGTTCGGGGAATAATTTTTGAGCTTCCATTACCGAGATCAGCCGCTCAAGCCCTATTGCCATCCCGACGGCCGGGATCTTGCTTCCGCCGAGCTGTTCTATCAGAGCATCGTATCTGCCACCGCCGCACACCGCATTTTGAGCTCCAAGCTCTTTTGACAAAATTTCAAAAGTGGTCTTTGTGTAATAATCCAGCCCTCTGACCAGCTTTTCATTCACAGAAACCTTAACACCAAAGGAAGAAAGAGCGCTTTGCAGCTGGTCAAAATGAGCCCTGCAATCTTCACAAAGCATCCCCTTTAACGAGGGGGCGGAAGAAATAATTTCTCTGCAAGCTGCTTTTTTGCAATCAAGAGTACGAAGTACGTTCTTGTCGGTTCTTTCCCTGCATTCAAAACATAATTTTGACGAATGTTCTTCCAGATGTTTTTTCAACTCTTTTTCATATGCCGGCCTGCATTTGCCGCAGCCTACGGAATTTATTTCAACTTCCAGAGATCTTAACCCTAGAGAATTAAAAAGAAGCACTCCGGCCAATATGACTTCCGCATCGGCAAATGCGGAGGAAGAACCCAGCAGTTCTACTCCCGCCTGATAAAATTGCCTGAAACGGCCGGCTTGCGGCCTTTCATACCTGAACATCGGGCCGATGTAATAAAGTTTGGATATTTTATCTTTGATCGCGAGATTATGCTCTATAGCAGCGCGGACGACCGAAGCCGTAGCTTCGGGCCGGAGCGAAATACTGCGGCCGCCTTTATCTTCGAAAGTGTACATCTCTTTGGAAACGATGTCCGTATTGTCGCCGATACTTCTTGTAAATAGTTCGGCCTGTTCGATCGCCGGAGTTCGTATTTCGCAAAATCCGCAAGATTGGAATTTGTCGTGTATCTTTGTTTCGACATATTGCCATACCGGCGTTTGATCCGGAAGTATGTCGTGAGTGCCGCGTAATGATTGATATTTCATGGTAATTCCCTCTTAAACAAAATTGCCTATTACGAATATTGTACAGTCGCCGCATGCGGCGCCTCTACCGTACTATTACGTTTTTATCCCCTTTCACAATTTCTCCTATCAGATATGATTTCTCGCCAAGATCTTTGAGCTTTTTCATTGTTTTGTCCGCATTTTGCGGTCTTACAGCAAGGGCCATTCCTATTCCCATGTTGAACGCCTTAAACATCTCTTCTCTTGATATATCACCTTTTTGCTTGATCAGCCTACATATTGCGGGATGTTCCCATGCGTGAGGATCGATCGATGCCGCAACTCCTTCAGGAAGAAATCTTGCGACATTTTCGGGAAGTCCTCCACCGGTTATATGGGCCATTCCTAATAGCTCGACGTCTTTCATAAGGCCAATCATTGTTTTAACATATATCTTTGTGGGAGCAAGAAGTGCCTGCCCCAACGTTGAGCCAAGCTCCGGAATTTGTGCGTTAATATCAAGCTTTGCCATATCAAACAAAACTTTTCTGGCAAGAGTATAGCCGTTGCTGTGAAGTCCGGAAGACGCAATGCCGATAAGTTTGTCCCCAACAGATATCTTGGTGCCGTCTATTATTTTGGATTTTTCGACTATTCCTACAGCGAATCCGGCAATGTCATATTCTCCTTTGCCGTAAAGATCGCTCATTTCCGCGGTCTCGCCGCCGATCAACGCAGCCTCGCTCTGGCGGCAGCCTTCGGCTATTCCGATAAGTATCTGCTCGGCAAGGCTCGGATCGACTTTGTTGAAAGCAAGATAATCAAGAAAGAAAAGAGGTTTTGCGCCCAACACTACTATATCGTTTACGCTCATCGCGACCGCATCTATGCCGATAGTGTTGTGTTTTCCGGTCATAAAAGCTATTTTAAGCTTGGTCCCCACCCCGTCGGTTCCGGACACAAGGACAGGTTCTTTGTATTCATCCTTGTCTATCTGGAAAAGCCCGCCGAAAGACCCGATATCACCGAGGACACCCTTTGTAAAAGTGGACTTTGAGAGTTTTTTTACCCGGCTGACAACTTCGTATCCGGCCTCTATATCAACACCCGCGCTTTTGTAATCCATAAGGTTTTACCTGGCTTAATCTTATCATTAGGGGACATTTTCTACAACTGAAAAGGAGTGCTATAAATACAAAGCCGCCACTTTAAAGTGGCGGCTAAAATTTCAAAGCGTGAAAACTATTTAAGAGATCGTTTAATAATCATCAAGGGCGCGGGCAATAGCAGCAGCATCATGCTGCGGCGGTTCCGGCTCCATCAAAAGCGCCGCTATTTTGGCGTTTATCGATAGGCACGAAAAAACCGGACTATGGGGAACAGAGCTGGCAAGAATATCCGTAAAATTAAAATGCCGCGCAACATCTTCTTTTGCGTGAACCCTGCCAAGTCTTTGCCTGATCTCCGGTTCCGCAAGATCTACAGAAGGCGTTGCATCAGCATACCCAACACCGGGATCACCGTCATAACCCGGAGTATGAAATTTCAAAGAAGTTCCTGCAAACCTTTCAGGAAGTAATGGAATTACATGTTCTATAAAGAATGCTCTTTCATAGGGTTTCATTTTAATATGCATATCCTTTAACAGAGCTTCTACGTCTGCAAATACTTCATCGGTGGATTTCCGGGTATACGACCAGAACAATCCGTCCTTAACAAGACTTGAGCAAGAAGAATCCCTGGCTGCTGGATAACCGTGCGAATCCTCAACGGACCTGACATAAAAACCTGCCATGACATCATTATTTAAAAGCAATTCCCCCAGGCTTGTAGCTGTTCTTGTCCTTATAGAGATTGTCGGTCTTGCAAGTCTTGTAAGTGCTCCTCTCTCATCAACTGCAAACCTGGTAAAAGGCCTGGTCGAACCTCCAATAACACCCTGCCTTAGCCCTGTTGTGTTCAATCCACGAATATTCATATACATATCCTCCTTGTTCCAAAATATTCCGTCTATTTTGTTATCGTGCAAAATCCTGAAAAATTTCACTTTTTTTTATCTACTTGTGTTTTGCCGTGTTATCATATCAGCAAATGAAATATCTTAACCTCAAAGAAGTATCTCTCACATTTGCGGTAAAATCCGCAGTCAATATCCTCAGATCCGGCGGCGTCATAATCTTCCCCACCGAGACCGTTTATGGCATAGGAGCTGATTTTAAAAACAAAAAAGCGGTCAAGAAGATCTTCAAACTTAAAAAAAGATCTCTTTCGCAGCCGCTCCAGCTTTTGGTCTCCGACATAAAACAGGCAAAAAAGCTGTCAAAAAAATTATCGCCAAAGGTCCTGAAGATCATGAAAAATAATTGGCCGGGACCTTTGACTGTTGTTGTCAAAAAGAACAAAAATGTACCTAATTATGTAACAGGAGTAAAAGACACCGTCGGACTGCGTATGCCGGATCATCTCCTAATCCTCGAGATAATAAAAACTTTGGGGCATCCTATCTCCGCATCTTCCGCGAATATTTCAGGCAAGAAACCTCCCAAGACCGCGAAAGAAGCCGCGAAATATTTTAAAAGAGGGATTGATCTGGTAATAGACGGCGGAAGATGTAAAATCGGAAGAGCGTCGAAAGTTGTTGACACCACAAAAAGAGGTTTCAATATTCTACGAAAACTGTAGCAGCGCCTTCATTTATCCGGACTTTTCACACTCATTTGGCGCGACTAGCTCAAAAGGCAACCAGAATGAATCAACAAACGCTGCTCCGTCCCCAAATACCCTAAAAGTCTGGAAAATAACAGATCTATATGTTCGATCATTAAACATGGGCTGGTCCACTCTAAGTTTCTCGAAAAGATCCAACACCGCCATGGAATTTAAATCAATTTGCTGCATAGGCTTCCTTCGCACTAAAGTTATAAGCATTGCATTCTCGCCATCCAACCTTGTAGAAAAGAGATTTGTAGTTTTTTGTACAACATCAGGGTCTTTGAAATCCGGGTCTTGACCGACAAGCCCACAGCTGAATTTATAAAGAGCTCCGTTTTCTTCCCGCGCATCCATCAACAACCTATAATTTCGCGCGAACAGAGCAAGGGCTTTTTCCACGTGTTCCGATCGAATGCCTTGTGATGTAATTTCAGCTATCCTTAGTTCTTTTAATCTTTCTACTCCGTCCGCACCAAGGTCCGCAGATCTCATTACTGTTTCAGTCGAACCTTTGCCAAATTGATCTATCATCCTTATTTCCACACGCCTTGGTTGCCTGTAAGTTATGGGCAGCTCCATCGAAACAACCGTTAGCGGCCTTCTTGAAAAATGGAGATACTCTCCCGCAGGACATTTTGGGAAAACATGGCCAAATCCGACTCTGTTACCCATCATCAATCTTTTCCCCCTAAAAACTTTTCTAAAGCCTACTCACTCGCCAGCAAAGCTTTTATTCCATCAATTATTGATTTGGCCTCACTTGTTACCGGCCATGGTCTGGCGTTAAAGAATCTTGTAACATCATCCATCGGAGAGATGTTCTTGAGCCAAGTCCTGATCTGTTTGGGAGAACGCCGCACTTCCGATGTCACTTGATAATAAGGCGGGCCATCATCAGTTTCTGGAGTAAGAAAATCTTGAGAAGCCCCCCAAAATGTCTCAGGCAACTTTGGAATAATATGATCCCTTAAAAAACCGTTTTCTCCAGCCGTCATCCTCATGCCGATTGCTTTTTTTAAGGCAGTAAAAGTATCCGCAGCAGGCTTTCTTGAATTTTCCAACCCAATCCGGCATCAAACCTGTGAGATTCTCCGTAATCACCGTCATGCGAATCAGATACCGTAGAAATCTCTCTTGAATATAACCCCGTCAAAACTCGGGGGTTGCACACAACATCCCTTAACTTTATTCCAACTTCAGATCTGATCGAGATGTCGGGATTGACCCGTCTGGATATGGCACCTCTGTCTCCTACATCAAAACGCATCATGGACACACCTTTATCACCAGTTCTTGTTCTCACAGCATTTACCTTTAACATGTCTCATCTCCTCCTTTTTCTATGGATATTCTCTTGTGTTCTTATATCGACGGATTTTTTTGAAAATTTCAGGCAATTGTTTCAGGACGAACAAAGCATCAAAGATTGCTGATTCTTTAAAAGACGGTGAGGATGTTACGGAAATAATGTAGAGGCGGTTCGTGAAACTTCCCCTCTCCCTATGGGAGAGGGGTTAGGGGTGAGGGCTCTTACAAACTCAGGCTCATCTCATACCACTGCGAATAGACGACTTTTCCCGCCGCAGGATCATAATATTGCTTGTAATTTGCGATCACGGTAGTAAAGGGATTAACTTTGTATCCAAGCCTTCCTGTGATGACCGCTCCCTGACTAAGATCAAGGCTTCTGGCGTCCACAAAATTCTGCTGGAAATATCCCGCTTCAACAAAATACTGGTTCGAAAGTTTAGCGGAAGCATAGCCTTTGAGAGTTGTATTGCTTCCTTCATATCCTTCAAGAACCGCCCAAATATTGCCCAATGAAAGCACTGTTGCCCCCAACTGCACTTTATATCCGTTTTTGTTCGAAGAAATCGCCTCAAACGAAACAATATCAATAGGATCGGTCTCATAGTTCTCGTTAAAATATTCCGGAACAAAATTCCGGTCTATGAACCTTCTCTCAGCCCTGAAATTGGCCTTGCCGATAAATATATCCATATCCTGATTGAACCCCGCGGAAAAACCTGAACCGTGGTTGTTCATATGCGCTGCCTCGGCAAAAAGGACTCCGCCTCTCCAAACAGAATATCCCGCGTCCAGACCAAAACCTGATTGCGAAGGATAAACAACTCTTGTCCCGTCCGGCCTGACAAAATCCACTCCGTCGGAATCTCCCGCATAATACTGCCCCAGTGTAAGGCGGGGCATGATCTCTTCCGTTATCCTGAAAGCTTGGAACTTTGACCACGTCCCCATTCCTTCAGCACCGTAGATGTCTTGATTGTAATAGGCCCTTAGCCCTGTCTGCTGATTTGACTCAAATATTCCCGTTTGAGCTGAAGTGTAATTATTTACCAGCAAGCCGTATCCGAGAGTATAATTTTCTATCACCCCGTACCTGAAGCCCCATTTTTGTGAATCGTACTGAACATAGCGGACAACTACTTTGTCCACAACTCTTCCGGTCGGGTCGTTAAAAGGGATATTTATTCCCAACCCTAATTTGAACGCTCCAAGTCCGAAACCCGGATTCCAGCTTGCAAGGCCGGTACTGGCGGTGCCCGTATTTAAAAATCCTAAAGACACTCCGTTACTAAAATTCGCCGTTGAATATATTGAAGGGGTCTGTGCTAGAGACACAGACGCCAGAAACAGAAATGCCAACAAGAACGCTATCAATTTCTTCATGTCATTCTCCTCCTAAACAGTCATTGCGAGGAGTACCGATTTGATCGGGACGACGAAGCAATCCCATTGTACTATGGGATTGCTTCGGGGCTTACGCCCCTCGCAATGACGCTCTTTCCTCAGTGCCTGAAATGTCTTCGTCCCGTAAATGCCATCGTCATGCGGTATTTGTTCGCCACTTTGATGACTTCTTCGTCCCTCACCGAACCTCCCGGCTGTATTACAGCGGATATTCCGTGTTTTCTAGCAAGCTCAATTGAGTCCGCGAAAGGGAAAAATCCGTCCGAAGCCATAACGGCTTTTTTTGCATGTCCGCCGCCTGCCTGCCGGTAGGCATGGGCCTGTTTGAGGGCTATCTCGGCCGAGCCCACCCTGTTCATCTGGCCCGCGCCGATACCGATGGTCGCGCCGTTCTTCACGATAACAATGGCGTTAGATTTCACAAATTTGCAGACTCCCCATGCAAAGAAAAGGTCTTCCAGCTCCTGCAGGCTGGGCTGACGCCGGGTAACAACCTTAAGTTCCGACATATTCAGCTCGGCTACATCTATTTGCTGCAGCAGCATCCCCCCTGACACTTTTTTAAACTCAAACTTTCTTGCACTGTTGGCAAAATTTACCAGATCGCACCGTAGGATCCTTAAATTCTTTTTCTTTTTGAACTCCTGAAGCGCCGCATTTGAATAATCAGGGGCTATGACGACTTCTACAAATAATTTTGATATTTCCTTTGCGGAATCCTCATCTACCGTCCTGTTGGATGCGACGATCCCGCCGTAAGCAGATACTTTGTCGCATTCATAGGCTTTCAAATAGGCCTCTTTTACGCTCTTACCGATCGCTACTCCGCAGGGATTGTTGTGTTTTACGATAGCCACAGCCGTGCTTGCAAAATACGAGACAATGGAAAAAGCCGCCTCTATGTCGAGGATGTTGTTATAAGAAAGCTCTTTGCCGTGAAGCTGAGTTGCAGCGGATATTCCCCCGCCCTCAGCCCTGAAAAATGCCGCCTGCTGGTGCGGATTTTCTCCGTAGCGCAGGTCCTGTATCTTGTCCAACCGGAACTCAAGCTTCTTCGGAAAAAGATCCGAACCCTGAGACGGCAAAAGATATGCCGAAATAGCTGCATCGTACCGCGCGGTCAGTTCAAATGCCTCTCTCTGCAGTTTTGTCTTTGTTTCAAGGCTTATCTGCCCCTTATTGTCTTTTAGTTCTTTCAGTATCTCCGGATAGCTCGCCGGATTTGTGATGACAGCCACGTGTTCATAATTTTTGGCCGCCGCTCTAACTATGGAAGGCCCTCCAATATCGATATTCTCTATCGCTTCTTCATGCGTAAAATCCTTTTTTGATATGACCTTTTCGAACGGATAAAGATTTATGACAACAATATCAATCTGCGGAATGCCGTACTTTGCCAGCATCTTCATGTGTTCCGGCTTTTCCCTCCTTGCCAAAAGGCCCCCGTGTATCTTGGGATGCAAAGTTTTCACCCTTCCGTCGAGCATTTCAGGGAATTTGGTTATTTTGGAAACTTCTATCGCTTTTATTCCCGCGCTGCGAAGCTCTCTGGCAGTTCCACCGCTTGCGATTATTTTGAAACCGGATTTTACAAGACCTTTGGCAAATTGTTTTATGCCTTTCTTGTCGGACACGCTTATGACCGCATACCTTTGTTTCTTCATCACCTACTTCCCTTCCTTTAATATTTTTACTTTTCCGCCTTCGATACATACTTTGCCCTGGGCTATCAATTTTATAGCTTCAGGATAAGCTATGTGTTCCTGTTCAAGTATCCTGCTTGAAAGAGTATCTTCAGTATCATCTTTCAAGACCGGAACTAGTCTCTGCAGGATCACCGGTCCCGTATCACAGCCTTCATCCACAAAGTGTACCGTGCATCCGGATATTGTTGCTCCGTGGTCAAGAGCCTGCTTCTGGGCATTCAGCCCCGGAAAAGACGGCAAAAGTGCCGGATGAATATTTATGATCCTGCCTCTAAAGGCTGATATTATTTTCGGGCCAATGATTCGCATATAACCGGCAAGACAGATGAGATCGGGTGTATATTTCTTCAAAACATCCAACAATTGGGTTTCATATTGCAGCTGCGCATTGCCATGCGCAGCTTCCTTTATTTTTTTGTAATCAACCACAATCGTTTCAATCCCGTGGTCTTGCGCGCGTTTAAGTCCGTATGCGTCCGGCCTGTCGGAGATCACACAGAGTATTTTGGCAGTGAGCATACCTGACTCTATAGAATCTATGATCGCCTGAAGATTTGACCCGCGGCCGGATACAAGGACAACGAGATTTAGAGTTTTCATTTACAAAAAGATTATAACATTTTCACATGGGATTTTGCCCGGATTTAGTCGATAATATATTGAGGAAAGAAATATATGCACATGGGTTTTACCACCGCTTTGAAAAGCAGAGTTCAACCTAAGCCCAATATTAGAGTATCATTTGTTTGTGATGAACACGGCACAAGAAATGGGATAAGAACTGCAGAGAGAGCTGCAGCAATATCTGATATAAGAATAAATGGCGGAGATTTGATAGACAGAGGACACCGCAATCTTGAGGCTCTGAACCTGGCACAGAAGTTTGCACAAACCGGCAATTATATACAACTTTGGGGAAATCATGAGCTCATGTTCACCACCGCAATGTTTAGCGATGAGTATTCGTTAGTAAGATGGGAGAAAAACGGCGGAAATCAAACACTGGATGAATTCCGCGTAGCCCCATGGAGAAGGCTCGCTTCTTGGTTTCTTGGATTTACTCCGAGGGAACAATCGCTCCTTCAAAGCTATGCGTATTGGATGGTGCAAAACTGCAAACTGTACCATATTGACGAACACGGAGCTCTTTATGTGCACGCGGGATTTAAAGTTAATGAAAAAGGGCGTCTTGATCTAACGTACGAAGGAGAAAAGGGATTAAAAGCCCTTGACTATGCGGATGAACATCTTAGAGAAGCATTTAAGACCGGAAATATGGCCCACCCTGTATTTTATTTTTTACAGAATGGTGAAGATTCGTTCCTTTGGAATTCTGAATGGCTTACAACTGTCATGAATAACGAATCCGCCAGGCCGTTGCTGGATGATCTGGGCGTCAACATGCTGGTGTTCGGACACATACCGGCTATCGGGATAATAAATTTTGACAATTGCATCTTTGGTTTAGGCGGAAGGCCGCTTAAGGGAAAATCACATATTTTGGTAAATTCCGCTAATGAAGTGCTGATAGAATCAATAGAAGAACACAGGACTATAATAGGACAACGTAAGTCAGTAATAGGAAGCAAGACTGTAATTCAGAAATGATTCGTTCGCATGTTGTTTCTGACCTTTCGTCTCACTTGTAAATGGCTCCCTCTAATGATAAAATTTTTTTATGCAATACAAAGGCTTGATAGACCGCTACAGACAATATTTGCCCGTAACCGACAAGACTCCGGTCATCACATTTTTCGAAGGCAATACTCCCCTGCTCTACGCGGAAAAGATCAGCAAAAAACTCGGATTAAAAGTACATCTTAAATATGACGGCATGAACCCGACAGGATCGTTCAAAGACCGTGGTATGACCATGGCGATCAGCAAAGCAAAAGAAAAAGGTTTCAAAGCTGTCGCATGCGCGTCCACCGGCAACACATCCGCATCCGCTGCTGCATATAGTGCAAAAGCGGGACTGGACTGTATAGTTGTCATCCCCGGAGGGAAAATAGCTCTCGGAAAATTGGCACAAGCTATAATGCACGGCGCCAAAGTATTTGCAATTGACGGCAATTTTGACAGGGCGCTTGAGATGGTAAGGGAGCTTTGCGAAAAATATCCAGTAGACCTGGTCAACTCCGTCAATCCGTTCAGGATAGAAGGTCAAAAGACCGCTGCTTTTGAAGTTGTCGATACTCTCGGTGATGCTCCTGATTTTTTGTGCATACCGGTCGGAAATGCCGGCAATATTACGGCGTACTGGAAAGGTTTTAACGAATATAAAAGCGAGAAAAAGATCTCAAAACTTCCCAAAATGCTCGGTTTCCAGGCCGAAGGCGCTGCCCCGATCGTAAAAGGGCATCCGATAGAAAAACCCGAAACAATAGCAACTGCGATAAGGATAGGAAATCCCGCAAGCTGGAAAAGCGCGGTAGCCGCGGCTCAGGAATCACACGGATCAATAAGAGCGGTCAGCGATGATGAAATAATATCCGCATATAAACTGGTTGCTTCAATAGAGGGTATCTTTTGCGAGCCGGCATCAGCCGCATCGATCGCCGGACTGATCAAATACGGAAGCGAGATCCCCAAAAACAGCACAGTAGTCTGCGTGCTCACTGGCCACGGGCTCAAAGACCCGGACACTGCGGTAAAATCCGGCGTAAAACCCATCGAAGTCCCCTCTAAGATAGAAGAAATAGTTAAAATTCTAGGATATTGAGGCGAGACTTTTAATGAGCGACGACCTTTTTGATATCGTAATAACTTCCAACAGCCCGGGCGAACTTTATTCGCTTGTCAGACCGGCGGTTAGATCTTTGCACCGCAACATTCCCAACGCCAGAATAATACTGGTCATAACCCCCTGTCAGTATGCCAGCGGCCGCGAGATAGAGGTAGCCAGATCTTTTCCCGAGATCTACGAAATAGTATTTCCGCAGGAGTTCAAAAATTGGGTCTTCAGGAACAAACCGCCCAAAGGCATCTCTTTTTCAAAAAAAGGCGTCGTTCTTTTTATGGGCGGCGACCTTATGAACGGAGTGATACTTTCAAGAAAGCTCGGATATCCGGCGTACGCTTATGCAATGGACCATATCGCCTGGGTTAAAAAATACACTAAGTTTTTTGTCCCTGATAAAAACATTGAACAGAAAGCGCTGAAAAAGAAGGTCCCTGCAAAAAAAATAAAGGTCGTAGGAGACCTTATGATAGACGCGGTTTTGTGCGAAACAGTGCCTAAAGAACCTGGCAAAACAGTAATAACTCTCATGCCCGGCAGCAGGCCGGCTCACCTGCAATTTTTAGCTCCTTTTTTCCTTAAGACAGCTGATCTTATAAAAGAGAAAAATAAGGAAATAAAATTTGTTTTCGGACTTTCGCCATATGCCAACGCTCTAAAACTTGAGGAATATATTTCCCGCGGTAAAATGAAAAAGACCGAGCTCAAAGAAGGCGCAGCAGGCAGGCTGATAGTGCGGGAAGACAAAAAATATATACTTTCCGAAAAAGGGACTGAAATCTTGATAATCGAAAAAGATCCTTATGCAGCTATGGCCGTGGCAGATCTAATAATAACTATTCCGGGAACAAACACCGCGGAAGCGGCGGCAATGGGAAAGCCAATGTTGGTGACCGTGCCCTTTAATAAACCGGAAGCCTATATTTTTGACGGTCTTATCGGGATGATCGGCAACGCTCCTGTAATTGGCAGGTACATAAAAAGGGCCACGATAAGTATACTTAATAAAGCGATGAAATATATCGCCCTGCCGAACCGCAAGGCCGGCGAAATGATAGTTCCCGAGCTGCGCGGCAACCTAAAAGCCGAAGAGATAGCCGCAAAAGCGATTGAACTGCTTTCCGATCCGGAAAAACTTGTGCTGACGGGAAAAAGGCTCAAGAAAGCGATGGGAGCCCCCGGAGCTGCCGACAAAATTTCCGAAGAGATCGCCGGGCTGACATAGTGCTATAATTGTCCTTGATGAAGCTACTTCTCCGTCTGGTAAATTATATAAAACCCTATAAAAGAGAGCTTATATTGGCGCTGGTTTGTATGCTGGTCTTTTCTCTTTGCAATATTGCCGTTATGCCGCTGGTAAGCAGGTTGTCTTCCGCTGTGGGCGCAAGGAACTTTACATCCATAAACATACTTATAGCATTGACACTTGCTCTCTTTTTTATCAAAGGCCTTTTTCAGTACGGACAGGGATATCTTGCTTCCTTCATCGGACAGCGGGTCGTAACCGACATGCGTATGCAGGTCTTTAAGCACCTTCAGGACCTGTCGCTCGACTTTTATGCAAAATGGAAAACAGGAGAGCTTATGTCGCGCACGATAAACGATATTGCCAGCATTCAGCTTGCGATCGTTGTGATCGCAACAGAAATAATCCCCCAGCTGCTCACGCTTTTGGGTGTCCTCGGATATCTTTTATTCCTTAACTGGAGGCTGACGGCGGTAGCTTTGCTCATAACTCCCATCTTTGTCTATACGATCGACCAGTTCGGCAGGCAAATGCGCGAGATCGGAAGGAACGCACAAAAAAAGATCGCCGATATTTCCGCCCTGCTCCAAGAGACCATAATAGGCGCAAGGGTCGTCAAATCTTTTTCGATGGAAGCGCACGAAATAAAAAGGTTTAATACGGAAGCGGAACGCAGCTTCGGATGGTCTATGAAAGAGGCGCAGGTAGACACGACGCAGCGGCCTATAATGGGCTTTTTGCAGGTCGTGGCGATCGCGGCTGTGATCTGGTTCGGCTGTTATGAAGTAATCGCCGGCCGGTTGAACCCTTCAGATCTGATAGCATTTTTCGCGGGTGCATTCCTCCTTATAGATCCGATAATAGTCATTTCCAAGATAAATACGACTGTACAAAAAGCTCTTGCCTCTTGCGAAAGGGTCTTTGAAGTAATAGACATCGCCCCTTCTGTAAAGGAAAAAATCGGCGCAACAGAACTTCCGGCGATCAAAGGTCTGGTAGAATTTCAAAACGTCAGTTTTTCATATAATCCCGGAGAAGAAGTCCTCTCCGGAATAAACTTAAAAGCCGAGCCCGGACAGAATATAGCTCTTGTAGGTCCGTCAGGAGCCGGAAAAACCACTTTTGTGAACCTTATCCCGCGTTTTTACGATCCTCAAAGCGGCCGGATACTCATAGACGGTTTTGACACAAAAGACGTAAGCCTGCGCAGTTTGAGAAGCCAGATAGGCATGGTCCCGCAGGAAACGGTCCTGTTCAGCGGCTCAATAAAAGAGAACATAAGGTACGGAAAGATCGACGCATCAGATGAAGAGATAATTTCCGCCGCGATCGCGGCCAATGCCCACGGTTTTATAACCGAGTTCCCCGATTCCTACGAAACTCAGGTCGGAGAACGAGGATCTCTGCTTTCCGGAGGACAAAAACAGCGGATCGCTATCGCCAGAGCGGTGCTCAGGGATCCCGCAATACTCATACTTGACGAGGCCACTTCGTCTCTCGACACCGAATCGGAAAGACTGATACAGGATGCCCTTCAAAAGCTTATCAAGGGAAGGACCACATTTGTCATAGCTCACAGATTGTCGACCGTGCAAAACGCGTCCAAAATAATAGTGCTAAAAGACGGCACTATAGCTGAAGAAGGAAGCCATTCGGAACTTATAGAAAAAGACGGGCTTTACAAAAAACTCCACGCTATGCAGTTCAAAGATAAAACTAAAGAAACAAAAGGCACGGACCAGATGCAGCTGCTGTTTTAATCATGAAGATACTTTTTATAACCAACGGACACGGCGAGGACATGATAGCCGCCAGGATAATAAAAGAGCTGGCGGGCGAAGAGATCTGCGTCCTTCCGGTAGTCGGGACCGGGCAGACATTCGAGGCTCTCCCCGTAAATATCCTGGGGCCCAGAAAAAAAATGCCAAGCGGCGGATTTGTCTACCAGAGTTTATCAAACATATTCAAGGACCTTTTTTCAGGACTTATCGGCAATTCTCTGCGACAGATAAGACTTCTTCGCAGTCTAAAAGGAAAATTTGATCTGGTCGTAGCTGTCGGGGACATTGTCCCAATAATAGGCGCGATGCTCACCAAGACAAAATTCATTTTTGTGGGCTGCGCCAAATCCGACTACTACGATTACAGCTATACTCCCTGGGAAAAATACTTCCTGAAGAAATATTGTTCTATATGTTTTCCCAGAGATAAAAAGACATATGATGATCTTTCCAAATATGGCATAAAATGCTATTTCGCCGGCAATCCGATGATGGATTGCTTTGAGAAGACCGGAGAAAACTTTGGAATAAAAGAAGGATCTTTTGTCGTAGGGATACTGCCGGGAACAAGGGATGATGCGATTTTGAACATGGAAGATATTTTTGCCGTAACGCAGGAACTTGATAAGACCGCCGCCGAAAACGGAAAAAAGATCGCCTATATTGCGGCTGCAGCTCTTTCGGCTGCCTGCCTGCCGGCAGGCAGGGACATATCCTCCTTCCCCAAGAAAAACAATTTGTTGATAACGACCGGAAAATTCGGAGATGTCATAAGTCTGTCCGACGCGGTAATAGGGCTCTCAGGAACAGGCAATGAACAGGCCGCAGGACTGGGGAAACCGGTAATCTCTTTCCCCGGCCGCGGCGTGCAATATACCGCTTCTTTTGCAAAAAGGCAGACCCAGCTTCTGGGAGAAGCGCTTTTGTTAACGGAAAGAGACCCAATAAAAACAGCAGAAGCCGTTTGGACAATCCTGACCACACCCGCAAAAATACAGGTCATGGGCAGAGCAGGAATAGAACGTATGGGGAAACCCGGCGCTTCTTCAAAGATCGCCGAACTGATAAAAAATGAAAATCGGATATAATTATTTGGGCGCGGATGACGAGCCGATCAAACAAGCCCTGCTCCCGCTCTGCGAAAAAACCAGGGAACATAAGAACCTGATATTCGGCTATGATCCGAAAAGAGGCCGACAAATTGAAAGCCTGCCGTGCAGTGCATCAACTGTTGAAAGACTTTTGCCGGGCCTGCGCTCATGGATATACGAAGAGATATTTCTTCCGTTTGCCATGGCCAAAAGTAGTATAGATCTATTTTTCTGCCCTTCGGCAAATCTTCCTTACAGGCAGCCGTGTAAGACAGCTGTCACCGTAAAAGACCTGAACCCTTTGATGTTCCTGGACGAACAGCCCAGAGGCCTCGAAGCCGCTTTTAAATACAAGGTCCGGCTGGCCGCCGCAAAAAAAGCCAATAGGATAATCACTTTTTCGAATACCTCAAAAAACCTGATATGCAGGCTGCTCGGCATGAAAAATGAAAAGATAGAGGTGCTCCCCTATCCCGTGCAAAAAGATTTTGTGCCTGTTTATTCCGAATCCAAAATAACGGAAGAAACAAAAAAACAAGGGCTAAGGTCTCCCTATTTTATCTATTGCGGGGGGGCTTCAACCAGAGAGAACCTAATAGAACTGCTTGGCTTGTTCTATTCTTTTTTGCACGCAAAGAACGATACATTGCTCGCGATCGAAGGGCTTGATGAAAAAAAAGCCGCAGAAATAAAAAAGACGGATTCCTCCGGTAGGCTGGTTTTTCTGGGCAAGCTGGCACCAAAGGAAAAATGTCTGGTGCTCAACGGCGCCTCCGCTTTTTTGAGCACATCTCTGCACGAGACCACTTGCGGGGAAGCGTTGCAGGCAATGGCTTGCGGCATACCAATCATCGCCTACGAGACCGCGGCTTTTTCGCAGATCTTATCGCATAGCGCTGTCCTTATTAAGCGCGGAGACAACGTGTCTTTTATCAAAGCGATGAAAGACGCCAAAGACCATCCGAACATGCGATTGCAGATGAGAGCGCTGGGAATACAGCATTCCAAGCTCTTTACCGCGGAAAAGTTCGCATCAAAAATGTCGGAAGTCTTCGGCAAGATCCTTGGGGAAAGATACCTGCCGGATGAAAAATGAACTGCCCGACATAGCGATCGAAGGAAGCTGCCTTTTCGGCAGGCTGAACGGCCTTTCGAGCTATACATACACTCTAATAAAAAGCCTGACGGAAACAGAAAAAGAGGACCGGTTCTATGTCTGGTACTGCGATGCGCCGCTCCTTAAAAGAAGCCTTATAGATTTTAAGCAGCACAACCTAAAACATAAAAGACCGAATCTGCCTTTGCCCGCGGTAAAAGAGCTCGATATATATCATGACACCGGCTGTTTTTTTCCGTCCCCTGAAATAGCAAAAAGCAGAGTGACAACGGTAAGAACTTTGCCGCAGAAAACTTTTTCGCATAAGTTCCGGCAGGCGCTGGATTCTTCCGACTTTGTAATAGCTTCCTCACAATACACCAAGGAGGAACTAATAAGAAAATATAAAGTTCCCGGACACAAGGTAGAGGTCATCTACGAAGGGACAGGAGAAGAATTTCACCCTCAGGCTTCCCTTAGGTCCGGCCTTGTCAAGACAAGATACCGCGCAAAAAGGCCTTTCTTGTTTTTCCTCGGACCGATAGATGAAAGAAAGAATCTGCAGGGACTGTTCGAAGCATATTCTCTTTTAAAGTATGAATCTCCTCCAGACCTTCTTATAGCGGGAGAAGTTTCAAGGAACGGCCCTGACATAAAGAAATTGGCCGAAAAATTCGATATAGTAAATAATGTGAACTGCCTCGGATATATACCTAAGAAGGATATTGCGTGCCTAATGTCGGAAGCGGTAGCGTTCTTGTTCCCCGCACTATACGACTGCTCCGGTCTTCAGGTGCTAGAAGCCATGTCCTGCGGCGCGGCGGTGATCTCTTCGGAAAACTCAGCAATACCTGAAATAACCGGCGACGCGGCGCTTCTTACTGATCCGCGCGATCCGCAGCGGCTGGCGGATGCGATCAGGCAAGTTTTGTCTGACAAAGAAATAAGAGTAAGTCTTAAGAACAAGAGTCTTGAGCGCGCAAAATATTTTTCCGCTAAAAAAATGGCGGCAGAAACGTTGAACATCTACAGGAGGCTTGTAGCAAAGTGAAGATACTTATACTTGCAAGAATGACTACGGGCTTTTCGGGAGACACCGTAAACAAAAAGCCTCTCGGAGGCAGTGAGTCTGCACTCCTATATTTGAGCCGGGAACTGGCAAGGATCGGACATAATGTCGTGATATACAATAACTGCGGAAAAGAGGCTGGGATATTTGACGGCGTCTCTTACAGGCAGTTCACCACTCTGGCGGACCTCGTTAAGCATTCAAAAGCCGAGCAGTATGATGTTTTTATCTCTTTCAGGGACCTGCCGGCATTCCTTTTCCCGATAAAAGCAAAAAAACGGATATGGTGGGGCCATGATGATTTTTCAAATGTGTGGAATTACAGCGGAATAAAAAAGCATCTTGGATCGGCTTTCCTTAAATTTGCGGGATTTCTTATAAACAGGTTCTGCGACGAGCTCTTTGTCGTGAGCCGCTGGCTGGGTGATATATGCGTCGAAAAATTAGGGGTGAGCAGAAAAAAGATATATGAAACAAAGAACGGAGTATATTGGCCGTATTTCACCCCCTCTGTCCCTCGACAAAGCTCGGGACATCTCCCCCTTGTCAAGGGGGAGAACGAGAGGGGGTTCCGTCTCGTTTACACCAGCGTCCCTGCGCGCGGCCTTGATATACTTCTTGATATATTCCCCGAAATAAAAAAACGTGTTCCGGAAGCAACACTCCATATATATTGCGGCTGGGACCTCGGGATGCTCAAAGATGAGGACAAAATACTCGCGCAGTCTTTGTACGACAAGACCGATCAGCCGGGAGTGATCAGAGAAGGCACAAAAAAACACTCAGAACTGGCAAAGGAGCTTAAAATCTCGAGCTTGATGCTGTACCCAAGCCATCCTGTCCCGAAAGCAGGCTTTTTTGCGGAGACATCATGTATCGCGGCGCTTGAAGCGCAAGCCGCGGGATGCCCGGTGATCGCGGCAAAAAGAGGCGCGCTTCCTGAAAGCATAAAGGACGGGGAAACAGGAATATTGATAGAGGGCGATCCCTACAGCGACGAGTTCAAAACAAAATTTGCGGACGAAACGATAAAACTATTAAAGGACCCGAAAAGGCTTTCTGCAATGAGACCTGCCGCAGAAGATTTTATAAAATATAATTACACCTGGGATATAATTGCAAGGGAGTGGACGAAGAAGTTTGAGGATATGCTGAAATGAAAAAGAAAATATTTGCTACCGGCATGGGAGGATGTGTCGGACATTATTTGTTCGATGAGCTCAATAAAAGAGACGATGTAGAACTTACCTTTCTGATAAGAAGCCCTGAAAAAATAAAATATGACCTGTCAAACATCAACGTGATCAAGGACGAATTCAAGAACATAAAAAGATATGCTGACATCATAAAAGAATCTGACTATGTCATACACCTATTGGCGGATTGGGGCGGAGAAGAAGGCAACTACCATGAAACCCTTGACATGCTGGGCTGCATAGATCCTCAAAGAATAGAAAAGATCATATATTTTTCGACTGCAAGCATATTAGGCAAAGGAAATATCCCGGCAAAAGAGGCTCTTGCTTGCGGAACTCCTTATATACGCGGAAAATATAAAATGCACGAAGCGCTTGTCAAAATGCCTCATTATTTAAAAACGGTAGTACTGTACCCTACGTGGGTCCTGGGCGGTGACGACAAGCATCCGTATTCGCACGCGACCATGGCGATAAAACAAGTGTCTGCATGGATCCGGCTTATCAGGTTGTTTAGCATAGACATTACATTTCACTTTATCCATTCTGCCGACATTGCGCTTATAACGGCGAATATCTTAAACAGCGATATAAAGAACGGGGAGTTTGTGCTGGGCAACACGGCTATTACCTGCGATGAATTCATAAAAGCCGTCTGCAATGAATTAAAGATCAAAAACAGCCGGTTCAAAATAAAGATACCTGTAGAACTTATCAGAAAGACCGCCGCCATATTCGGCAAGAGACTTACCGATTGGGACAATTATTGCATCGACAACAGGAATATCACATACAAAGTCTCAAATCCCGCAACTTTCGGGATAATCCCTGAATTTGACACGGCTGAAAAAGCGTTAAAAGAGATCTTTAAAAAAAATGCCTAAAATATCCGTAACAATTGTGACATTTAACAGCTCCGGATTTATACGAGCCTGCCTAAATTCGCTGAATGATCAGTCCTTTAATGACTTTGAGGCGATAATCATTGATAACGCCTCGACCGACGGGACCGCGGACATTATTTCAATAGAATATCCGCAATATAAACTTATCAAAAACAAAGAAAACCTTGGTTATTGCAAAGCTCAAAACCAAGGGATCAAGATATCCGAGGGGAAATATATCCTCACGCTAAATCCCGACATAGTTCTGGACAAGGATTTTCTCAGCGCTATGTACCAGTCCGCGGAGGCTCATCCGGAAGCAGGCTCTTTTGCCCCAAAGCTGCTTGCGTTAAAAGACGGGATAAAAACAGCCATTATCGATTCATTGGGACACTCTATGGGCAGGAATAGGCATGTGAATAATATGGGCTCCGGCAAGATAGATAGCGGCCAGTTTAACAGCGAAAAATATGTTTTTGGCGTGTCGGGAGCCGCGGCTTTTTACAGGAAAGATATGCTTGAAAGCATCAAATATGAAGATGAATACCTCGATGAAGATCTTTTTATGGGGTACGACGATGTGGATATAGATTGGCGCTCAAAATCAAAAGGATGGAAAACTCTTTACACACCAAAAGCTACCGCATGGCATACCAGAAGCGCATCAATGAAGAAGGCAAGCAAAATGTGGACATTTTACAATTACAGGAACAGATATCTGGTGATATTAAAGAATGACTTTCTATTGGATTATCTCAGGGATCTATTTCCGATATTGATCTATGAAACGGGAATATTATTTTCAATGATAATCCATTTTCAGCTGATCAGGGTTTTTGTAAGTGTATTGGCCAATGTGCCGCAAACCATTAAAAAAAAATCTTGTCACAATATCCTGTAACCCGCTTTTTTTGAATCATTGTAGAACATTTTTACGGTATCAAGCGAAAGTTCTGCGAGATCTTTCCCGATCATATGAAGTTTTTTCAATATGTCACCGGTCACGGTAATTATATGGCATCCGGAGTCTTGCGCCTGAAAAATATTCAGAAGTTCTCTTGAACTTGCCCACAAAAGCTCCGCGTTCCGGTTGTCCTTTAATACCTCGGCTGCTTCCGTCATATACGGCACAGGATCCCTACCGGTGTCCGCGATCCGTCCCGCAAATATGGAAACAATGGTCTTTGAACTTTTTGAAACGGCGAAAGCAACGGCCTTGACCTGATCAACCGTGAGTATCGCCGTAACATTGAGGCTCAATCCTTCGGCAGATAGTTTTTTTATAAGCGGAATAGAAGACTGCCCTTTTGTATTGGTAATAGGGATCTTGATGTTCACATTACTCCCCCACTCGGCTATTTTTTTTGCCTCGCGCTCCATTGTCTCAAAATCATCCGCAAAAGCTTCGAACGATATCGGCATATCTTTGATCTCAGACAGTATCTCTTTTGCAAATTTTTCGTAATCAGAAATCCCGGCTTTGCGCATGAGCGTGGGATTGGTCGTAAAGCCTTTTACTATGCCCTGCTTGTAAGCCTGCTTCATTTCGTTAATATCAGCGCCGTCAGCAAATATTTTTATCTTTAGGCTATCCGATGTTTTCATCTGCTTTTCTTTCCATGTTCTATTATTATATCAACTGCCTGTGTAATATTGCTTGCCTTATAGTCCGGATCGATCGTCCCTCTGTCCCAGGACGAATCCTTTTCTTCAACTAAAACCGTCTTAAGTCCTGCACTTTTGCCGCAAAGCACGTCCTTATCTCTGTCCCCGACAAACCATGAAGATATCATATCTATATTATATTTCTTTTTCGCTTCTTCCACAAAGAGCGTTCCCGGTTTGCGGCATTTACAGGCAAAGGAATAATCGGGAACAATGCCTTCGGGATGATGATAGCAGTAATAATATTCGGTAAAAACGATCCCGTTCTCTTTTAGTATCCTGTCAAATTTTTTGTGTGTTTCTTTTAGACTGCTGAGAGAGGTCTTCCCTTTTGCGTAGTCCGGCTGGTTAGATACAAGGAACAGCTTATATCCGTTGTCCGTAAGGCGCCTCAAAGCGGAAAAAGCTTCGGGAAAGATTTCAAGATCGATTTCCCTTGCAGCCGCTTCATATGCACCGGAAAATGGATTCAGAACGTGTTTGGTTATTACTCCGTCCCTGTCAAGAAAAACGGCTTTCCCCATTATTTTTGTGATTCCCACTTCATCTGGCCGGATTTCAATTTTGGGTGTGAAACTATCAAATGCCAGATCACAGCCTGAAATGCCTCGGAATGAGGAGTTATGGTCTCGTTGTCGACAACAGGAACAACAACAGCGCAGTCAGATGTTTTTGCCGTATATCCGCCGTTGCGGCCTACTATCCCGATAATTTTGCTTCCCGCGCTCTTAGCATATTTTATAGCTTCGATCAAATTTACGCTTATGTTCTTTTCTGCGTCTCCGCCCCCTACTGAAAATACCAGGATACAATCTTTCTTGTCGAGCCTGCTTACCTTTAACCATTCAACGAACACACTGTTCCAACCATCATCATTGACACGCGCGGTCAGCTCGGAAACGTTATCAGTGGGAGAATATGCCTCTATACCGCAGATCTTGCGGAAATCATTGACGGCATGCGATGCGTTCGCACTGCTTCCTCCCACACCGAGAATAAAAAGCCTTCCGCAGGCTTTTTTTACTCCTGCGAGGATATCCACCATCGTCTCAATAGATTTTCTATCGATCTTTTCTATGATCTCCTCCGTTTCCGACAGGTATTTATCGATATATGTATCCATGATTTTTCCTTTCTTTGGCCCTCATCCCCATCCCTTCTCCCAAAGGGAGAAGGGTGCAGAAAACACTTACATTTCCCCTCTCCCTCTGGGAGAGGGGTTAGGGGTGAGGGTTTTTGCGCTTAGATACTTATCCGTCTCTTTCAATCCCGCGACAGAACCGACCTCATAGAATCTATTATGCACCTCAAACCCGGCAGCTTTTTTCTCGCTTATAGCTTTCTTAAAAACCTCCCCGAGATCAAATGCCTGACCAGGACCAAATCCTTCAAAACATTGTTTATCGAGCAAGGCAAGCCCGTAATCTATATATTTCATACGGGGATCATTTTCGGCCTTGTCATATTTTATGATCTCCCCTTTTAAAAATACGATATTGCTTTTGTCCAGGAGTCCCTCATTTTTATAGACCGTGATCAGGCAAACAGCGGTCTTTTGTTCTGAATAATAGTCGGAAATCTTTTTAATGTCCGTGTCCAGATATGAATCTCCGTACATAACGAAAAAGCTGTCCCCAAAATACGGCAAAGCCTTTTTCAAGGCACCTCCTGTACCGAGAAGCATATCGCCGTCAAAAGAATATACTACTTCGAGTCCGTATCTGGCACCGTCTCCGACATGAGATTTGATCTGGTCCCCAAAATGCGCCGCGCAGATCACAACTTTAAAAAACCCATTCTTCTTTAGAAGTTCAAGCTGCCAATCTATGAAAGGCCTGCCTGCAACAACAAGCAGCGCTTTAGGAGTGTTTTTGGTCATGTCCCCGAGCCTGGTAGAAAGCCCTCCGCAAAGTATAGCGACAGGATACGGGATCACTGTATCACCACCCGGGTCCCTTCAAAATCGAATCTAAACCGGATCTCTTCTAATCCCGCTTTGAACATAGCATGCCTCAAAGCGATCTTGTCCTTTGCGTAAAACATCAAAAATCCTCCGCCGCCCGCGCCTATCAGCTTTCCACCTATGGCCCCGTTCTTTAGTGCCAGATCATACCAATCTTCTATTTCCTTATTGGACATATTGCTCGAACGTTTTTTCTTGTGTTCCCAATGTACGTTCATCAACTTGCCAAATTCAACAAGGTCTCCTTCTTCCAGAGCTTTTTTGCTTTTAAGGCCGATATCTTTGACAAAATGAAGGTTCGCTACCATAGTTCCATCGTTCTTTTCTGTTTTTTCCTTCTGTTCCCCGAGTATGGAAGAAGCCGCACGCGAATATCCCGTAAAGAACAAAAGCAGATTATCTTCCAGGTCATATTGGATCTCTTTGTTGATCTTAAGAGGCGCGGCTTCAACCTGTCCGTTTTTTTGAAAAGTAAAACAAGTTATGCCGCCATAAGCCGCAATATATTGATCCTGCTTGCCTATCGGCTCTTTCAGCTTGTTTATCTCTATCTCACAAGCTTGTTCCGCAAGTTGCTGGGGATGGATCAACTGGTTTTTAAATGAATAGAGCGCTTTAATAAGCGCGGTCGTAAAACTTCCGGAAGACCCAAGTCCTGTGCCGGCGGGTATGTCTGCCATACATGTGATCTCAAGATCATCTTTTTCAAACCCTAAAGATCTTAATGCCTCCCTGATGATTGGATGATGTATCTGCATAATATCGTCAACTTCTTCTATCTTGGAATATTTTATAAAATACCCTTTTTTGAACGGCTTGTGAAGAGTGATATAAACATATTTGTCGATCGCGGCAGATATAAGGGATCCGCCAAATTCCTCATAATAAGAAGGGAGATCTGTCCCTCCTCCTCCCAAAGTTATCCTAAGAGGGCTTCTTACAATAATCATTTATTTTCTCTTTTCTTTATAGTTTCAATGTTGCCCGACAGATATTCCAATGTTTTTATGATGGCTTCCTCGATCTTGAGACTGGGCACCCATCCAAGGCTCTTAATCCTTGATGTGTCTAAAAAAATAAACGGGCTGTCCCCCACCCAACCGCGACTGCCGCCTGAATATGTAAGTTCTGGATCTAATCCCATTTTTTTTGTTATCCATTTGACAGAATCATTGACCTCACAATATTGATCTGTACCAAGATTAAAAATATTGACCTTATCTTGCGCTTTTTCAATCGCTAAAAGCATTGCCTCAATACAGTCCTTCACATAAAGATATGATTTCTTCTGGTGCCCGTCCCCAAGGATATATAGTTTTTTCGGGTCCTTAAGAAGCTTTTGATAGAAATCAAAAACATGGCCGTGGGTATAGCGCTCTCCCAAAATAGAGACAAACCTGAATATCCATGCCTTAAAACCGTATCCCTCGCAGTATGCCTCGATCATCCCTTCTGCGGCCAGTTTTGAGGCTCCGTACAATGATGTCTGTACAGGAAACGAACCATCTTCAGGTGTCGGAAATACTTCCGGCTCACCGTAAATAGAACCGGTCGAAGAAAAAGCGATATTTTTTATACCGTTATCCCTCATCGCTTCAAGCACATTGTGCGTCACGATTGTGTTTTGTTCAAGGTCTTTGCGAGGATGAATAAGGCCAAAACGGACATCGGCATTTGCAGCCAAATGAAATACAAAATCGCATCCCTTCATGGAAGAAGACAGGGCTTTTTGGTCCAGACAATCACCTTTTATCAGGGTAAAATCGGGTGATGTTTGCACCTTTTTTAAAAAGTCCAAAAAACCCGTTGACAGATTATCATATATTACGACTTCATTACCGCGTGCAAGGAGTTCGTCAACAAGATTGCTACCGATAAAACCCGCCCCGCCCGTCACAAAATACTTCATATTACCGTCTCCGCTTTACTGAGCATATCTTCATATAATTTTGAATGGTATTCTTCAGGCAGATCCAGCGCAAAACCGTAATTCTTTTTCCTGTTCATCTCGCTCTGTCTCGCGTTCTTTATCCTGTTTAGATAGTGTTCTTTGCTCAAAAATCTAAAATGAAGCATCTTTAGTTCCGGCGACCTAAAATACCTGACACGCCCACGAGGTGCCGCCCTGTGTGCTCCGGGAGAATATCGGATCTCTTTTATAGCATCCGGATCGAAAATCGCGCATTTGTTATAAAGCTTGTTATATACACCTTTCTTTATATAATCATAAATCATGCCACTGCCTGTCGGGACCTCGTCACCGACCATCTCATAGCCTTTAGGACTAAGTATCGTCTTGCCTTTAAGCTTGCAAAACCCGAGAAGCCTCTTCATATCAGGATAGAATACAAACTCATCCATATCTACCACTACTACAAAATCGAACCGACCTCTTGCTTCTTTCCAGATATTGTCCTTCATCGTCCTGTGTAGGTCATCTCTAAGTTCGCCGGCGTTATATCTCACGATCCTGGTATTTTTTGCCGAATTAATGATCTTGAGAGATTTGTCGGTAGAACCATTGTCATATACAACGATCTCATTACAAAAAGTTGAGTAGTGGCGCAGAAAATATGGCAATATAGTTTCTTCGTTATAACAAAGAGCATAAACACATGTTTTTGCTTGAGGCAGAAGTTCAGCGTTTATATCGTTAGGACCGGCGCATCGATCTATCCCTAAAAAAACCATAGTGTAATTATATCATCATGGTAGATATGGGCACCATCATCGCTCTGTTGTTAACTATTTCTGATCTATGATCGATGCGTACTTGGTAGTATCAAGCGAGGTGTCCACGGGAAGAATAACGTTCAGCTCTTTGATCGATCGTTGTTTTATATCTTTTGAAGGATCAAGTGCTTTTGCGTACTCAAATACGGTTTTCCTCCTTCCGCCTACATGAAAAACCCCGTTAACATCTTTATTTATCAGGTCCGCGATCTTTTTTGATATAACAGAAACACCCTCGCGGGATGTCCACTGGTCTATAAAAGCTGCGGGATATTGAAAAATATCCGGGCCGAAAGTGGTTCTGATTATAAGGCTGTTATCATAAAGACGCGCTGAGCATTCGCCTCCAAGCTTTGACCAGGCATATTTATTGACGGGAAAAACGGGGTCATCCTCTTTGTACATGCCTTTTTTGCCGTCAAAAACATAATCGGTAGAGATATATACAAGCTTTATGCCGTATTTGATGCAGAGGTTTACCACGTTCGCGGTCCCGACAATGTTTATATTTATCAATTTGTCCGGATTTTGTTCCGCCTTGGGCACGAGGGTATATGCTGCACAATGGACGATCGTGCGGACCTTGTGTGCTGAGAGAAAAGAATCCATTTCAGCGGGGTTTGTTATGTCGAATTCTTCAACATCAACAAATATGCCGTCAGGGAAATGGACTTTCAGATGGGTCGCCAAAAGACCTTTTCCTCCGGTAAAAAGCATTTTCTCTTTGTTCATTTAAAGCTTCCCGCAAATAAAGTTATCACTGTCCTTATTTCCAAGCCATTTTGATAAAGTGTACCCGTCCCTGTCCTTATCAGTCATCAGAGGCGCTTTTGCGATATCATCGAATATCTCTTTTAGGTCCGGGTCGCACTGCGACCAATCGATATCTTTGGCAAGCGGAGAGATCCCCGCCTCACACTTGGGGCTCCATTCACCTGAACAAAGATATTCTATCTGTGTATCTTCGGGAAAAACATTGCCGTGAGCAAAACCTATTGGCACCCATATCCACTCCCCGAAATCACTTTCCGGATCGGCAGGCATGTCATAAGCTATGATTTGGCCGTATGTTTTCGATCCTTTCCTAATGTCCATAACAAGATCTATCAATCTGCCGCGCAAAGTCCTTACAAGCTTTCCCATATACGGGTTCCACTGAAAATGCAGGCCGCGCACCACACCTTTTTTAGAATAACTTTCGTTGCTCTGAATGAATTCAGTGTACTTAAAGATATCTATTTTATTAAAATCGCTTTTTCTGTAGGTCTCGGTAAAATATCCGCGGTGATCGCAAAAACGGGCATATTTTATTACTTTTACTTCTTCCAGGGCAAGATTTTTAACTTCCAAAATCTTCATGCTACAATTATACCAAAAGCAAATGACAGATATAAGCGTAGTGATCCCCACTTACAATAGAAAAAACATACTTTTAAGGACCATAAAAAGCCTTTTCGACCAGACCTACCCTAAAGACAAGTATGAGATCATTATCGTTGACGACGGGTCCGCGGACGGGACTATGGAAGCGGTAGAAAAGATTGTAAGGACTGAAAATTGTACGGGCGGCCTGCCTGCCGGCAAGGCAGGGTTTAAAACCCGCCCCGACGTATCCTATATAAAACAATCTCCCTCCAAAAAAGGCCCCGCAGCAGCCAACAATCTCGGCATAAAAGCCGCAAAGGGAAAATACATATTACTTATGAATAATGATGTGATAGCGGATCCGCGGCTTATAGAGGAGCATATGAAGGACCATGTTAATGCTTCGCATGCGAAGCATCAACAAAGGACAGGGAAAGATATTATCGTCCAGGGCCGCGTAATAAACACGTCCAGCATGGAAGAACTCGGAAAAAAACACAAAGGATACACCGGAGGATACAACAACTTTTCTTTCGGTTACTTTACAACCTGGAACTGCTCTCTGAGCAAAGAAATACTGCTGAAAGCCGGGCTTTTTGATGAAGATTTCCGGAATCTCTGCTGGGAAGATGTGGAGCTTGGATTCCGCTTAAGAAAAATGGGGATCAAACAAAAGAATAACAAGAATGCTTTCGGATATCACTTCAGGCATGAATTTTCCATGAAAGATATCGGCTGGGTCAAAGACAAATCCCTTAAAATGGGCGGCAATGCGATGATATATTACAAGAAGCATCCTGTCTTTGAAGTAAAAATATCAACTGAGAATTTCTGGCTGCCGATGATGATGCAGAGTATATTCACTTTTATCATAAACCTAATTGGCAAAAACAGGATTTACGGTTTAATGAATTCTCTTGAACAGAAAAAACAATATAAGCTGCTTGCTTTTATGGTCGGCCTGGCCGGTAAGTATTGGTTTTGGACCGGGGTAAAACAGTCGAGAACTATTTATTTTTAGCTCTATCCGCTTCCAGAAATTCTCTGATCATCTGTTCGTAAACGACCCGTTCCGCTTCCGATAATTTTCCTCTGTTCGTTTCAACAAAGCCCAGTTCATACGATACATCGGAAGTGATGTTGTCAACGACATGACCATCTTCTGTTTTTAATACCTTGATCTCTTTTGTTCTGCCGTTCTTATCGTCTGTCGAATTTATCCTCAAAATGATGCATGATCTATCCGGATCAAATCTCAAACCAATCGAGCAACCGGCTTTGTAAGGGATATTGTCTTTCCCTACATTAAAATCCGTCAAAGTAACGCGATATTTATCGCTGGTTTCACGGTGCAGTTCCAAAGCGCAGATGGCTCCTAATGATTTAGCGCCCTTCTCTTCAATTTCAGATGCCCGGCGCAGATCAAAAACATTCATTTTGCCGGTTATCAGCTTTATTGCAGCCTCACGCTTACTCGCATCTTCCATCGCGGTTACAAATGATTCATTGATGTAGAGAGATTGGCCTCTTTTTTCGGCGCGCATCCCTTCTGAAGAATTTTTGTTTCCGGTTACCACTATTCCTTTAAGGTTTTCCAGCCTAAAAGTATTGCCTTCGACCAGATCTCCGAGCACGGCCAAGCCCTGTTCAAGGGATCTCGGATCTTCAACGCCTTTCAGGTCGATTTTTCCTCCCTGTGCCAGATATTTTTCACAATGACCGGCGGGGATCAATCCGTCCGGCTGAACATCTTCTTTTCCGCCTTCCTGAGACCGCGAAAGCGCGCTTTTTACTTTTTCCGCAAGCGCTTCATCGTGCAACAACTTCACTCCGACAATCAATTGGCTTTCTTTAACTTCACAGGTATTGGACCTTGTTATTACGACGGATGAGATCGCATCCGTTTCAGAAGAATTGAGCGCATCTAAAAGAGTTTTTATTCCCGTCAGCATTTCTTTCATTTTCTTGTGCTTTTTCTCCGGGATCTTGATATTCATATCTATGAACATTTGAATGCCGCGTTTATCCTTGATAACTTCAAAAGCAGTCTTCAAATCATCAATAATTTGTTTTTCTTCCGGTGTATACAGTCTCGTCACCGCTTGTTTGACCGAATGGCCCTCATCATTTGACCATCCAAAATGCGAATCGTCTTTTAGATATGCTCCCGTTCCCGGATTGGGATCTTTAAACAGAGCAAACGGCAGAGGAATGCCTATTAAAGATAAGGACGGGCCGATCCTGAATGTTGTTGTCTTTACACCGGAACCGTAGACATTCGGTATTTCTTTGAATTCTATTCCCGACGGCTTCAGGGAGACTGATCGCTCGCTTTTCTCATCACTTTTCCTGATCTTGACTCCAAGTCCCAGACCAAATCTTTGGGTCACATTATAGATCGCGTTTACATCGAGCAATGTGCGGCTGTTAAGCTCAACACCCAGTTCTCCTTTTTCCGATCGTTTTTGATACCCGATACGGAATAAAGGGCCAAGAAGCGGCGTATATTGAGCGTTTGCAAGAATATTTTGTGTATTGAGCGGTGATCTGTGAGTGATTTCCTGATTGACCGCCACCCCGGCAATCGGCCCCAATGTATCAAGCGTGTAGGCCAGCCCTCCAAACACCTCAACGGCGTTAAGATGCATTCCCAGGAAGTTAAAATCGCTTTTTTCGTGCTGTAAAAGCGCGCTCAGATAAGTATTGCCACCCGCGCTGTTGCCTGCCCCGGCAATCACTCTTGTATTTTTTAACCCGCCGATTTTTGAATCAACAGATATGCCCACACCGGCGTTTTCCATTTTATTATCAGTTGCTGCTCCGATATTAACACTTGTCTGATATTTTGTAAGCGCCAGATTTGCCGATAATATTCCTGTATCGGATGTTGCCCCATCCCTGTTGAAAACGAATGCCGTCCCGACTGAAGGAGAAACGTCCCAGCTCATGATCTCTCCCATATCGTATTTTATAGTCAGGCTCGGGTTAGCGGTCAAAATATCCTTATCCTTAGAAGAATGTTTGACATCAGCGGGAGCACTGACACCGGCGGTGATCGAAAAGCGGTCAACCTTGCTAGTCACCGCGACTTCCGGAGCAAGTGCCGTGACACCCTGATCCGGATTATGCGTTATTTTGTCGGCAGACAACTGATTGTTGTCGTAGGTTGCGCCTAGTCCCGCCTGCAAAGACAAATGTCCTTTTTCATCGAGTTTCAAAGCTTCCGATATTTTTGCCTGGATCATCCTTTTCACCTCATCATAATTTGCGCTCAGCTCAGTATTATTGCGATCGCCTTTATAGTTAAATTTGACGCCAAAACCGCTATATTTATATTTTTTGTCCTTCGTTTGCGTCAGAGCTTGTGTTTCACTCACTTTCCCGTTACTTGTTGTCATTTGGGACTCATAGCTGCCGGACTCTGACAGGTCATAAAAGACATCTACCCTGGCGATAATATGGCCGTCATTCCTCCAGCTATCCATTCCCGGTGCGATCCTTCTAAGTCCCGCCGCTTTGAACGTATCCTTAATTGTCGTGGTTAATGTTGTAGCGGCATTTAAATTCTGGTCCCAAGCGGTCTTCACTGTGTCCGTCAGGCTTGTTCCGGAAGTTTCGGTCTCATTTGCCTGCTCAACTAAATAAAACGAGAGGCTCCCTACCCTCATCCTGTCCGAGAAATTTTCAAATATATTTTTCTCGGCTTCGGTATGGCTCTTTGATGAAACAGCGGTTCTTGAGCCCGCACCGGTTTTGCTGTCATATACAGTTGAAGTTGTATCGCTGTGTTTGTCGGTCACCGTCTTTGAAGAACCGCTTATATCCCAGGATGTTTTGTATTTTATCGCCTGCCTTGACATGAACTCTTCTTTTGTCGGCCACCACCAGGCAGTCATAATGTCCCATATCTTCTGCAATTCCTTTTGCTGCAGGTCTTCCCGTCCCGTAGCTTTGTAACAATACGTCAGGACATAATGCGACCTGAACTCAAATCCCGACAATATATCCTTTGGCACTCCCGCCTCCGCAAAACTGTCGATCGTTCTTACAACTTCGTTGAAACCGTCTGTTGCCGCCCAGAAATTCGTAAAGTTTATATTATGCTGCGCCGCTTTTTCCTTTACGGTCAATTCATATAAAGCGTTGAGCCTGATCAGCTCATCTTCTGCCTTCTTGTCGGGTTTTTCGGATATCATTTTTTTGAGCTCGATTTGTCTTTCAAAGACGACACCCAATAGCTCGTCGTACATTTTGTCAGAAGCGGTAAAATCACTCTCAGTTCCTTTTAAAACCGAGGGCCTTGCCCTGCCAGCCAGACATCTTGCCAGCTCAAGATATGCTTTAAAACCTTTGACCTTTTCGCCGGGAGTGACCCCAAGCTCATTTATTGCTTTTCTGTAAATCCCGCCTGCCGTAGTTATAAGCCGCCGCTCATAATACAGATCTCCGAGAGGTTTCAGCAGTTTAAATCTTTCCTCATGGGTCAAATCACTTCTTAAAAGGGTATCATTAAGAACTTTTTGTGCGGTGTTTAAGGATTTTGTCTTTGCTTCCGCATATTCTCCCGCGTAATCTCCTCCGGTAGAATAGGCAAATGTCAGCGCAAGGACAGAGTTAATATATAACGACCTTAGATGTTCATCACTGCGAGACGCTTTGTCCAATCTGTCAAGGAACGACGGACCTCCGTTTTCCGACTCGGAAAGTATTTTGACCGCGCCGTCAGGATTTCCGGACCCGACCAGTGCTTTGGCAAACCTTGATCCTAATTCAAAATACGTTTTGCTTCCCTTTTCAACGCCTCCCATATCTTTGAGCTTTGCTTCAAGCTCGGCCAGAATAGCTAACACATTCTGGTTCAGGATTATTCTGTCCTGGATGCTCAAATATGTGGCTTTTGCAATATATGCATCAGCCCAGATCAAATAAAACCGCTCGAGCAGCTCCCTATCGGCGCATTTTGGATTAGAATATTCCTGCACTGCTTTTAAAACCTCGTCCGCTTTACCTGCAGACAAAAGTTTTTCCGCTGACTGGCAAAACTCGCGTAAGATTTCCTGTTTTTCAATCGACCTGCAGCTATCAGAAGTATCCATCTTTCTCGGCTGATCTTTTATCTGGGAAACAACCGTTGAATTTGTCTGGGCTGAAATATTAGATATTTCCACGCTATATGCTCCTTTTTGTCTCTTTCACGTTCCAGTTTTATATCGAACGTATTCCTCCGGGATTTCACACAAAATCATGTTCAACCCCCTCAGCTTTGGGATATAATTAATCCATGAAACTTTCTATCTGCATAGTTAGCTGGAATACGAAAGATTTGCTCAGAAAGTGCTTAGCATCCATCTATAAATACGCTCCAAAATGCGAATTTGAGGTCTTTGTTGCCGACAACAATTCTCCGGACGGCACCCCAGACATGATCGAAAAAGAATTCCCGCAGGTAGTTCTTATTAAGAACAAGGAGAATCTTGGTTTTGCGGCCGCAAACAATCAGGAATTTGAACGGGCCAAAGGAGAGTATCTGCTTATCTTAAATCCTGATACCGAAGTATTTGAAGGGTCTTTTGATATCCTCATCGATTTTCTCGACAAGAACAAAGATGCAGGCATGGTCGCACCAAAGCTCTTAAATAGCGACGGCAGTCTTCAGCGCTCCTGCATGGGATTCCCGACTCTGGGCGCTTTGGCAATGAGACAGCTCTTTATTGAAGCGCTTATACCGTTCAATCCTTTCTCAGAAAAATATCTCATGAGCGGTTTTAAATATGACAAAACTGCCGAAGTAGACCAGCCTATGGGGGCCTGTCTGCTTGTCAGGAAAGAGATCATAGACAAAATAGGCCCTTTTGACAGCGGCTATTATATGTTCTTTGACGAGGTTGACTTGTGTTTCCGTGTCAAAAAGGCGGGATGGAAAATATTTTTTATCCCTGCGTCCTCCGTAATGCACCACGGAGGCACTGCAGTAAAAAAATGGTCACCTTTTCGCTTGAGCAGGGTATGGACCGCTAGTAGAAACCATTTTTTCAAGAAGCATTACGGCAAACGGGCACTTTGGATACTTTATTTTATCGACGTGTTGAGAGTTGTAATAATATTATTGCTGCTTTTTGGGATCTATCGGCTTGTAAGAATATTTATATGAAAAAGCCGACACATTAATGTGTCGGCTTCAGAGAACTTTTGCATTACACTGTTGTCCGAGATACTGAGACCGGTCCTTCAATTATTCCTACCAGACTTGCCTATTTTCAATCAACAATTTTTATTCCATATTTATTGGCAAAAGCGGCAAATTCCGGAGTTGAGGGAACTTTAGATCTTACAAAAGTAACATTCCTCATCTTTGCCATGTCGACGGTTTCTGGAGCAAAATCGCACCCGATAAGAACCGCACCGGCCATTTTTGCTCCTGCCAGAAATGTTCCGCGCAAAGACACTCCCCTTAAGACTGCATTAGTCAGATTGGCCTTGATAAGAGAAACGCTGGTCAAGTCCATGCCATCGATCATTGCGCCCCTCAAATAAGCTCCGCTCAGGTCCAAATCCACGTTACGAAGGCTATGTACGTTCCGGTTGAATCCGGCAGTATCCCCCAGCATAAAGCAGCGTATCGCAGCAAGTGCGGACTCGGTACTATCGCCATATTCAGAGACAAGATCTTTATGTTCAACCAACCTGCCTACTATCATTTGGCTGAGACCTTGAGAACAAAGTTCTCCATTACGATAATAATCTGACTTCCTGAGTTTTGCTATTTCCCATGTTGCGTCGGGCTGATCATAATTTTTTGCGATTCCCACTGGATCTATTTGTCTTCTATATAAGGCCCCGCTATATCTTAAAACGCGCACAGCCCTACTCCCTAAAACATCGACAGGCTTTATACCATCGCGCAGTTTAATCGTTCCATACACAGATCCAACACTTAGAAATCCTCTCGCATATCTTCGAACATTCGGACTATTTGAAATGCTTATCATATCTTAGACCTCCTATATGATTGATATCCCCATCAATGTATATATCGAACATATTTTCTTGAAATTTCACCGAATTTTAGATTGAGTTGTTTCTACATTTGAGAAATTTGCTTCGACAGTTGTTTCGCACGGAGAAAGACTATTTGTCTTTCCTGAACATACTTACCAAATGAAGAAGAAAACTGGTCCTCATAAAATCATCCCAACCCTGATCGTCTTCCCTGGTAAATGTATTTAGGCAATTGGCTCTTGCTACCACATCAATTGCCTCAATAATTTTGAGCGGTTTTAAAACGGCTTTCATATCCATCGGTACAGGGTAGGTCGTATAAGTATTTCCGCTGCGAGATCTGGATGCCACGGCATTTTGAGAATGAATGCTGCCTTCCTCATCCACCGGTAATGTCAAATAGAATGAGCTGAATTGAGTATATCTTTGAGATCCCCTATTGCCGGGAATAGTTGTGTGCAATCTGTTCTTGCCCCCAAACCATAACCATTGATTTGCTTCTTCCCGGATGCTTTCACTTAGCGAACCCGATAATCCTCTTGGATCAAAAGACTCCTTGCCAGCCAAACTTGAAAGTAAATCGAACCTTGTTCCCCACGTCCATGCTTTGAGCCATTCCGGGTTATAACAACCCGGGTGGATAGTCAGCAAAGTTATGCTCTTCTCAACTCTTTTAAAAAGCTCGGGAGTGGATCGTGCGACCTCGGGGCTGACTGAGATTTGTATCTTTCGCATATCACCAGGTTTCGTATATGGCTCAAGCTCTTTTACTGCAACTGGACCTCTTTGTCCTTCTGTGACCGTTACGCGGAACAAGTGCGGTACAGCTATTATTTCCCTGCCCGGCTTTTCGTAACCAAATACTGGATGACCGCCAAGGCACGCATTTGCAACTCTAACTCGTCTTTCGGGAGCCATTACCCGAGCCGGGAACTGAACATTAGCCATTTTTTCGCTCCTTATTGTATGAAACTTATCTGTGTATATATCGAGTATGTTTTCTTAAAATTTCACTCATAATTCGATAAGATATTTCAACGCCCATCTCGGAACAACGTCTCGATATCTCTAGCCGTAAGCCCTTTGAAGTTTCTTACATACAAATTATGGTAAAATCCGCTGTTTTTGACCTGTCCTTCTCGCAGTGTGGTGCCAACGACAACACATTTCATTGATGCCCTGTTCACTGCCTCAATGCCCGTGAAAGAATCTTCAAAACCGGCACAACTTGATGGTTCAATACCAATCCTTATTGCTGCCTCAAGGTAAGGCATAGGACGCGGTTTAGGATCAGCCACGTCCGTAATCCCTATCACAACATCCAATCTCCCTGTAAGACCAAGTCCCGCAAGAACAAAGTCATACTCATCCGTTTCAAGGCTTGTCACAATACCGACCGGAAGCTTATAGCTTTTTAGCGACTCAAAAAACTCATGAAAACCCGGGACAACGATTTCCTGCAATTTTGTGCTGACTATCGCACGGTATATATCGATCTTTGACCTTAACATGCGGTCATACTCGGAAGGCTCCCTGCCGGGAAAAAAGTTCTCGACTAGTTTTCGGGAAGGATGGCGGGTCACATCTTTAAAAAAAGTTGATTCATTTACATGTCCGCCGTTTGTAATAATCGTTTGCCTCCACGCATCAAGATGGCAAGGCAGTGAATGTATTATGGTGCCATCAATGTCCAATAGCGCCGCAACTCTTGGTATAGCCCCGTGCATGCCTACCCGTCCTTCACTAAATAAACCAAAAACTCTTGCTGACATATTTCCTCAATATATTTATCGATAGAAAGAAATAAGAATTTCAAGTAGTCTTGTGGCTATTTTTTTGCAAGACGTCGGCGTATCAGCAGCGCACATGCAAAAACGAACAATCCTGCCGATATCCACTGAGAGGGAGTCAAAGGACCCCAATATAGGTCATAGCTTCGGAAGAACTCTATTATGAAACGGTAAATACTGTACAATATCACACCCCATACAAATACCTGTCCGTTATATTTTTTCTTTTCCCTTACCGCTATCAAAGCAGTAAATATCAAAAGCCCTGCCAATACAGAATAAAGCTGTGTAGGATGTACAAATCCCTGAGACTCAGGAAAATGTATGGCCCATGGCAGACTGCATTCAACCCCGTAGCAGCAACCTCTTAAAAAACACCCTATTCTGCCTATTGAATAGCCTATCGCAACCGAAGGCGCAGCAAGATCGAGGATCTTCATAAAATCCATACTCTTGCGTTTTGACCATATAAAAAGAGTGGTCACTGCAAATATCAATCCGCCGTAAAATACCATCCCGCCTTCCCAGACGGCAAATATATTCCAGAGGTTATTTTTGTATTCACTCCAGAATCCTATTACATAGAACAATCTGGCGCCGATTATCGCCGAAATTAGGACATACATGGCGCCGTCCATCACAAATTCAGCAGAGATATCTTCTTTTTTGGCGCGCAGCAGAGCAATCGTTATGCCGGCAACAAATGCCAATGCCACCATGGCTCCCCAGGAGTATAAAGAAAATCGGCCTATTTGAAACAATACCGGATGCATAAAATAATCCTTTCTAACGTGTCATTGCGAGGAACGAAGTGACGAAGCAATCTACAGAGTCCAGATCGCAAAATGAAATAGATTGCTTCGTCCCGATCAGATCGGGACTCGCAATGACGCCCTCTACGTCGCTTTTCGTTTCCCCTTAAACAACATATCAATAATCAGCAACGATACACCAAGATTTATCATAATATCGGCCGCATTAAAGACCGAAAAATATTTCAGGTCAAAAAAATCCACTACATAGCCGCGGGATATTCTGTCCAGGAAATTACCGGTAGCGCCTCCCGCTATAAGAGCGGCTGCTGCCTGCAAAAACATATCCGCTTTAAGGTAACGCAGCACATAAAACAGCAGAAATATGATAAAGCAAGAACTTACGGCGATTAACAAAACGTTATTCCCCTGAAATATACCGAAAGCCGCGCCGGTATTCCTTATATATGTGATGGAAAAAAGGCCTCTTATTACCGAAAATCCCGATCTCAAAGGAATATATTTTGTGACAGAGTATTTTACGGCCTGGTCAAGTAAGACAGACAGGAACAGCACGATATAAAATGTTTTATATTTCATTAAAGGTCAATATTTGATAGTGCTCTTTGCCGTATTATTGACAAAGTCTACAAGATCCGCAATAAATTTGCCTATTATCGGCACCTGAATAAATTGCCTCAAAACGGCAGCAAGCACAAAAATAACAACCGCAAAAACCACGGTCATTCCTATGGCCATACCCAAACCCCGAAACAATCCGGCCATAAAATTGATCCACATGAGCTTCCATGGCTTTAATAGAAGTTCCGCATATTCCCCGAAATTCGCTCTCTCAAGATGCGTGGCGATTTTATCAAGATGGTCATCTATTGCCATATTTTTTCTTTCCGTCAATACCTGTAATGATCCTGCTTATACGGCCCATCCACTGGTATCCCTAAATAATCCGACTGCGATGCCGTCAATTTGGTTAATTTGACCCCGATCTTAGCAAGATGAAGCCTGGCGACCTCTTCATCCAGATGTTTTGGAAGCCTGTAAACCTTTGCTTCGTATTTATCTCTATTTTCCCAAAGGTCGATCTGCGCCAGCACCTGATTGGTAAAAGAATTCGACATGACAAACGAAGGATGTCCCGTAGCGCATCCAAGGTTAACAAGCCGGCCTTCCGCCAGAAGGTATATCTGCCTACCGTCGGGGAATATAAATTTATCAACCTGCGGTTTTATGTTCACTCTTTTAATTCCCGGATAGTTTTGCAGCGCCGAGACCTGTATCTCATTGTCAAAATGCCCGATATTGCATACGATGGCCTGGTCTTTCATCTTCGTCATATGGTCTATAGTAATAACGTCCCTGTTGCCTGTTGTCGTAACATATATATCTCCTTTGCCCAGGGTGTCTTCAACTGTAGAAACTTCATATCCTTCCATAGCGGCCTGCAGGGCGCATATCGGGTCTATCTCGGTAATGATGACCCTTGCCCCAAATCCCCTGAGAGACTGAGCGGAACCTTTGCCTACATCTCCGTAACCGCAGACGACCGCGACTTTTCCGGCCACCATCACGTCCATGGCCCTTTTTAATCCGTCAGCCAAAGATTCTCTGCAGCCGTAAAGGTTATCAAACTTTGATTTTGTGACCGAATCGTTGACATTGATCGCAGGAACAAGCAGGGCTTTTCTTTCCATTCTCTGGTAAAGCCGATGGACTCCCGTTGTTGTTTCTTCTGATACGCCTTTCCATTCTTTTATCATTGAGGCCCACATGCCGGGATGTTCTTTTAAACTTTTTTTGAGATTTTTTATGAGCTCAGCCTCATCTTCGCCTTCAGGTTTTTTGTCAAGCGCTTTCGGATCTTTTTCCGCTTCATAGCCAAGATGCATCATAAGAGTTGCGTCACCGCCGTCATCCACGATCAACTGAGGGCCTTTCCCTCCGGGGAACATGAGCGCTTTTTGCGTAGCCCACCAAAAATCCTCGAGATTTTCGCCCTTCCAGGCAAATACCGGAACTCCGCCAGCGGCGATCGCAGCCGCGGCGTGATCTTGCGTAGAAAAAATATTACAGGTAGCCCATCTGACATCGGCACCCAGTGCTACAAGCGTTTCAATAAGGACCGCGGTCTGTATAGTCATATGCAAAGACCCCATGATCCTTACCCCTTTAAGAGGCTTTTGACTGGAATATTTCGCGCGGACCGACATAAGTCCAGGCATTTCAAATTCCGCTATTTCAATCTCTTTCCTGCCGAAATCGGCGAGCGAAATATCTTTGACCTTGTAATCGTTCATATTCACGGGATCTCCTTCTATTCTTTGTACGGGCGGGTTTTAAACCCGCCCCTTCATTTTCATCCGATCAATCTAATTTTACAACATCCGCGCAACGCTTGCACAGCGAAGGATGACCGCTGTCGCTTCCCACGTCCGGCAGATATCGCCAGCATCTTTCGCATTTAACATTGGCTGTTTTGCTTGCGGAGATATCCAATCCCTCGGCTTGCTTTATTGATACCGAAGACACCATAAATATCTGCGGCAATTGGTCCGCTAAACGGGACAAGATATCAAAATCGCTCTTTTCGCATGAGATAACGATATCGCACTCGGATATGCGGCTGATCTCTTTTGCCGCCCTAAGCATCTCTATCTTTTTATAAGCTTCTCCTCTTATTTCAAGCACCCGCGACCAGTTCTTTTCTATGTTCTCATTCATATACAAAGGATTTTTGCCGGGAAGCTCTTCAAGAAAGACGCTTGCCTTTTTCTCGGGAACCTCTACATAAGAATAAAGATCTTCGGCGGTAAAAGTGAGAATTGGAGCCATTGCCTTTACGATGCCTATCAGCATTTCAAAACAGGCGGTCTGAGCGGCGCGCCGGCTTTTGGAAGTCACTCCGTCGCAATAAAGACGGTCCTTTATCACATCAAGATAAAAAGCGCTCAGGTCGTTGACGCAAAATCCGTAAAGAGTGTGATAAACGGCATGGAACTCAAAATCATCATAAGAGCGGCGAAGCTTGTCCAAAAGGACCTCGAACTTCATAAGGATATATTTATCTATGTCCAAAAGATCTTCGTAAGGCGCGGAGTCTTTTTTTGCGTCAAAGCTGTTTATATTGCTGAGCAAAAAGCGGCAAGTATTCCTTATTTTGGTAAACCCCTCGTTTATTTGCTTTAAAATATTTTTCGATACGGCCATATCGTTGCGAAAATCAGTTGAGGCGACCCAAAGCCGCAGGACATCGGCACCGTATTCCTTGACCACCTGCTGGGGATCAACAACATTTCCGAGCGATTTGCTCATCTTCTTGCCTTTTTCATCTACTGTAAATCCGTGCGTAAGGACTGCTTTGAACGGGGCTTTCCCGAAAGCCGCCGTAGAAGTAAGCAACGAGGTCTGGAACCATCCCCTGTGCTGATCGCTGCCTTCAAGGTACAGGTCGGCAGGCCAGGCAAAAGTATTTTCATCCGATTTGAGCACGGCAAAATGGCTTGACCCGGACTCAAGCCAAACGTCCATGATATCAGTTTCTTTTTCAAATTCCTGAGCCCCGCATTTTTCGCACTTGATTCCTTTGGGCAAAATATCCTTCGCTTCTTTTACGAACCAGGAATCAGTCCCGTTCCCCCGGACCATTTCTAGAACGGCCTTGTTGAACTCGCCTTTGAAGTTGGGCGTGCCGCACTTTTTGCAATAGAAAGCAGGGATCGGTATTCCCCATGACCTCTGGCGGGAAATACACCAGTCGGGACGGCCTTCCACCATGGATGTGATGCGGTTTTGCCCCCACGAAGGGAACCATTTCGTCTTTTCTATCTCGGCAAGAGCTTTACTTCTTAAGTCGTTGTGATCTACAGAGATAAACCATTGCTCGGTAGCCCGAAATATCACTGGTTTTTTGCATCTCCAACAGTGAGGATACTGGTGCTTCATCTTTTCAGAAGAAAGCAGTGCACCTTTTTCTTTGAGCGTTTCAAGTACTATAGGATTTGCTTTCCACACATGTATGCCCTCGAGAAATGGCACTTCATTTGTGAAGCAGCCTTTTGCGTCTACCGGCATTATTATCGGTAATTTATATTTGAGGCCTACTTTAAAATCTTCATCGCCGTGCCCCGGAGCGATGTGCACGCAGCCTGTACCGGTCTCTAGTGTGACAAATTCGTCCATCACAACAACACTGTCCCGGTCCATAAACGGATGGCTGCAAACAATTCCTTCAAAGTCGGCGCCTTTTGCCGAACCGATCACTTTGTAAGAAGTCCATCCCATGCTCTTGGCCGAAGATTCAACAAGTTCTTTGGCTATAACATAAACCTCGCCGTCATGTTCAACCATGTTGTACTCAAAATCGGGATGCACGGCAATAGCAACGTTTGACGGAAGCGTCCACGGGGTCGTGGTCCAAATTATGAAAGATGCATGCCGTAGATGGTCCGCATGCGGACCATCTACGGCCGCTATTACATCGAACTTAACAAAAATAGACGGTGATTCATCGTCTTCGTACTCTATTTCCGCCTCTGCAAGCGCCGTTTCGCAGCTCGGGCACCAGTGGATGGGCTTCAGAGATTTAAATATATAGCCTTTTTCTGCCATGATACCGAACAATTCGATCACTCCGGCTTCGTAACCGGGATCAAGCGTGAGATAGGGCTTGTCCCATCTGCCAAAGACCCCTATCCTTTTGAACTCTTCTCTTTGTGTATCCACATACCTGAGCGCGTACTCCCTGCACTTTTGCCTGAACTCATACACTGACAAAGAAGACCTTCTTACCGAAAGCTCTTTTAGAAGCTGAGTTTCTATCGGAAGTCCGTGGCAATCCCAGCCCGGTACGAACGGCACGCAGTATCCTTCCATAGACCTGAACTTGACCACAATATCTTTTAGTATCTTGTTCAAAGCGTGTCCCAGGTGAATGTCCCCGTTAGGATAAGGAGGTCCATCGTGAAGTATATACTTTCCTTTTCCAGATATTCCCGCTTTTTGGATCAATTCGTAGATCTTTTCGCCGCTCCAAAGCCCCAAAAGCTGGGGCTCCCGGTCTTTTGCATTGAATTTTATCGGAAAGGGCGTTTGTGGCAAATTGAGGGTGCTTTTGTATTCCATACACGAAAATTATAACATAATAAGCTTTCTCAAATTTCGGGTGAATTTTCTTGAAAAAGTGAATTACCCCGCGCAAAGCGCGGGGCTTCTATCCCAGCTCGAGTTCGAGCTGGGAAGGTGCTCGGTCAATTTCTCTGTGATTTTCTATGTACTTCTTTATGATTTCCGTCGT
>Ga0265297_10000726_pt1 | contig 91440 bp, 86 predicted proteins | sample Munlanlwell13791_FD_192502 | JGI IMG/M metagenome (GOLD analysis project Ga0265297, IMG submission 192502) | Leachate microbial communities from a municipal landfill in Southern Ontario, Canada - Leachate well 137-91 | ecosystem: Engineered > Solid waste > Landfill > Unclassified | place... | reverse complement strand
CACAAAAATCACCAGTGATCCGGCAACGGCAAAGGAAGATATATCCACACTGAACAGTCCAAGGATGGCCTCTCCCACAAATAAGAACACGAATATCAGGGCGGTAGAAATAATCGCTGCCATAAATGGCTTGAACTTCCTTCCCTTTGCTTTCATGTCCAGTATGATCGGAATGGACCCCGTAATATCGATTACGGCGAACAGAACCATAAAGGCACTAACAATTTCTCTGAATTTTATCATAATGCAAAGATATAAATCACTACATTTGTAATGTATATTTTCTAATAAATAATTAAAAATGAAGTACAGATCCATTACTTTTGGCTTACTTTTAACAGTAAGTCTAGTTTCTTTTTCGTCACATGTATGGGCACAGGATGCCATAGTTAAAAAAATTATTGAGGAAGGTACAACCAACAACCTGACACAACATCACCTGGATGTGCTCACCAACCGCATAGGCGGACGTCCTGTCGGATCAGACGCCTATAATGCTGCAGTTCAATGGACCGCAGCACAATTTGCTTCATGGGGACTAGAGGTTTCCATCGAAGAAGTAGGCCAGACCCGGGTGGGATTCAGCCGTGGCCCCTGGTCAGGTAAACTCTACGGCGGGGTATTCCCGGGAGGTGACGGCGTTCATCTGCATTTTGCAACCCCCTCTTACACCTCCGGGACTAAAGGTCTGCAGCGTGGACACGTACTCATCGAGCCTAAAACACAAGCCGAGTTCGACAGGATGAAAGGTGTTTTGAAAGGAGCCTGGGTCTTGATATCCGGTACAAGCACAGGATGGCCAGTCGAACGCACCGCACAAGCTGACCTCCGAAGGGATTCCCTGATCCGGCTGAACGAAGAAGTTGCCCGTCATAACAATGAAGTTATCCGTCGTTACCGTATGCGCGCAAAAGACCGCAGAATAAATACAGATCAAATGCAGGAAGACCTGAAAGACAGTCTGCGAAAAACTTCCGATGAACCTGCCCTGTTTTACAGGCAAATGGTAGAAGCCGGTATCCTGGGTCTGATCCAGTCTTCCCCGGTTCCAATCACCGCTTTGTGGGATAAGGAAACAGTTTTTGGAGAGAATTCTTCTTTTGAAAACCTTCCGGATGTGCCGGATATTAAGCTTGATGAACATCAGTATGACTATATCTATCAGTTAGTCAGGGAAAGGCGCCCCATAGAACTGGAATTTGATATCAGGAACCATTTTCGTCCGGGACCTGTGAAATTTCACAATGTCATAGCTAAAATAACCGGAACGCGCTATCCGGACCAGTATGTTATGGTCAGCGGCCACCTTGACGCATACGATGTCGCTACCGGTGGTGTGGACTGTGGGGTCGGGGTTACTCCTGCCATGGAGACTGCAAGACTGTTGTCTGTAGCAGGAGCCAAACCCAAACGTACTATTTTGTTCGTTTTATTTGCCGGAGAAGAATTTGGAATTTTAGGCGCTACTGCCTGGGTTGAACAACACAAGGACAAACTGGACAAGATCTCGAACCTTTTCAACAGGGATGGAGGACCTTTGGCTGCAAGCGGGGTTTCCGTTCCCAGAGCTATGTACGAAGATTTTGTTAAAATTTCCAAACATATATCATCTATCAATCCGGATCTGCCATTTACCGTGGACACGGTCCCGTCCAGGCCCAGACCAACACGTATCGGGGGCACCGATGCCTCGGTATTTGCTGTCCACGGAGTGCCAACTATATCATTTCGTAATCAAGACGTAAAAGGATATAATTTCAGTTACGGGGAGATATGGCACACAGAACGTGACCTTTACACAAAGAGCATAGCCGAGTATCAGGAATATACCTCGGTTGTCCAGGCGGTAATTGTTTACAATCTCGCCAACCTGGACCATCTGCTCTCCCGGGAAGGTATGTATTACGAACCATAGATGCAGCGTTTGCCTTGATTAATGTATCTTAATCAAGATGAAAAACACATGGACTATTGGTCTGGTAACTGCGATCCTGTTGGGGTTAATCATCCGTTGTGACAGATTGCCCCAACAGTTGAACCAGCGCCGCGATATTGTTCTGACAAAGACCGAACAGGCGATATCTGCGGATGTCAATCATTTTGCATTTAACCTGTTCCGTCAGGTTAGTAAAGAGGATAAGAATTACTTCCTGTCCCCCCTGAGTGCATCCCTTGCTCTATCTATGACCGCCAATGGTACTGCAGGCGAAACGGCTTTGCAAATGAAGGATGTGCTTGGCTTTGAGGCTTATTCCTACAAGGATATGAACGGGTTCTTTAAAAAGATGAGCCAGGCACTTATCCAGGCGGACAAATTGACTGAAATTGGTATAGCCAATTCCATATGGATACGAGAAGGTTTTCCTGTAAGGGAGAGTTTTAAGGATATTGTTAAGACGTGGTATCTTGCACAAATAGAGGAACTGGATTTCTCTTCACCATTGGCGGTGCAGATCATCAATGACTGGTGCTCGGCCAAAACGAAGGGCCGGATAGATCAAATCATTGACGAAATACCGCCTCAAATGCTCATGTATCTTATCAATGCGTTGTATTTCAAGGGTACATGGACAAAATCATTTGATCCGGCCAGCTCTTACAAGGATTATTTTTACAGCGATGACAACGCTTCCCAAATGGTAGATTATATGATCCAGACAGAGGTTTTTCCATATACAGAAACTGAATATGCCAGGATCGCAGAGCTCCCATACGGTAATGAAGCTTTTTCCATGGTGCTGGTCCTCCCAAATCCCGGCATACATACTGACCGTGTAATCAATGACCATATGAACTCTGCCGGCTGGGACCGCATTATCGACAGACTGGCAGAATCTGAAAGAAAACTGACCGTTTCCATGCCAAAATTCAAATATGAATATGAGAAAGACCTGATCCCTACACTGGAAGCTATGGGAATGATATTACCTTTTGTAGAAGGAGCAGCCGATTTCAGCAACCTGTCGCCTGTTGGAGGTTTGTATATTGGCCTGGTCAAACAAAAAACATATGTAGAGATAAATGAAAAAGGAACTGAGGCAGCTGCAGTGACCGTGGTAGGCATAGAAAAGAGCATTGGTCCTGACGACCCGCTGCCATTCTATGTTAACCGGTCGTTTATCTATATAATCAAAGAAAAGAGCACAGGGGTTATTCTGTTCATGGGCAAAATGTCTTTTTTTGAACAAGAGCCCTCGTAATGAACGATCAATCTTTTTGGTACCCCCTGGACAATGCAGCAAAGATCTTTCCTGCCATCACAAATGATGAAGTTACATCTGTATTCAGGATATCTGTGGTTCTATTACACAAAATCCACATAAAAAGCCTTTTTGCCGCTGTCAGAACAATAGAAAAACGTTTCCCGTACTACAGGGTCTGCCTTAAAAAGGGATTCTTCTGGTATTACTTGGAATCGGCTTATTTCCTTACCCCGGTTGTGGTTGACGACAAAATGCCATGCAGAAGGTTTGAAAAAGAGAGCCAGCTCATGCGCGTACTTGTTGCAGATAACCGTATAAGCGTGGAGTTCTCTCATTTACTGACTGATGGCGGAGGTGCCCTGGAGTATTTCAAAACTTTGCTGACACTTTATTTCCAGAACAGGGACATTGAAATTAAGAGGCCATTATCTGTTATTGATATATCTGAAAACCCGGACCCGGAAGAATTTGAAGATGCATACAACCGTTTCTTTAAAGAAAATATACCAGTCAATACAAGACGTCCCAGGGCATTTCACCTTCCCTACTCATTGAGTATCAAACCACGTCTTAAAGTTCTATCTGCCCGGGTCTCTACTGCTGCGCTTAAAGAAAAGGCAAGCGAAAAAGGAGTGAATATCACTGTTTATCTTACATCAGTCTATCTTTATGCTATGCAACAACTATATGAAGATCCTTCTATTCCGCGCAGAAAGAAAAAAACGGGGAAACTGAGTATCCAGATACCTGTAAACCTGCGTAATCTCTATCCCAGTAAAAGCATGCGCAATTTTTCCCTTTTTGTATTACCCGAAATTGACTGTGGATTGGGACATTATTCTTTCGATGAGATCCTCAAGACCGTGTATCATCAAATGCAACTGGAAACAGACAGAAAACTGGTTAGTAAGATCCTTTCTCGTAATGTGGGCAGTGAACGGAAGATCCTCATTCGTACCATACCGCTTTTCCTGAAAAATTCCGTATTGAGGATAAATCACCGCACCATGGGTTGCAATCAGTACAGCGGAGTCCTGTCAAACATGGGAGTATTGGTTTTTCCTCCAGAGATACAGGAACATATTGAATCGGTAATGGTAATTCCTCCTCCTCCCAACAAAATGATAAAAGCAGGATGCGGCATCATCGGTTACAAAGACCGTATTTCGGTCACATTTGTCAATATAACACGCAGCCGGGAGCTTGAAAAGCATTTTTTCAGGTTCCTGACTAAAGAGCATATTCCTGTTACCATCAACTATACAAGAAATTACCACGATGAATATTTGTAAAAAATGCGGTGTAGAACTGGATGTTACCATGAATTACTGTCCGCTTTGCGGTCAAAAAAGCAACATAAGCCTTGAGGAACCAATAAAAGAAGAAACTTATGATTTTCAAGAACTTTCAAACGTTCAGAAAAGAAAGATCTTCTGGGATCTTTCCCTCATCATATTAATTGCAGGTATGCTGACTTCAACAGTCATCGATCTGATAATTAATAAAAATATAACCTGGTCAAAATATACCATCACGGTATGTCTTTCCCTGGTGATCCATATTTCCCTGGTAATTTTTCTTCATGCCAGGATTATTCCTTTGCTATTGTCTGGATTCACGGCTACCTCGTTGTTGATGGTCTTGCTGGACTGGATGAACAAAAGCCTTGACTGGTCACTAACCCTGGGTATTCCCCTGCTTCTATCCTTGTATCTTATCATCTTTGTATTGTTCGTTGCGTTAAAACGGTCCAGACAAAAAGGAGTGAACCTGATAGCTTATGTTCTCTTGGCCGTTGCCGCAATGGGCATTTGCACTGAAGGAATCATTGCACTACATGTGCATCAAAATCTGATCCTGCACTGGAGCCTGATCCTGCTGGTTTGTATAGTCGCTGTATCTGCTATCCTCCTTTTCATCCATTACCGGCTGAAAAAAGCAACCGATCTCAGGAGGTTTTTCCATATTTAAAATACACTAACGGCGTGGAAGCAGCCTCGGCTTTAGGAAATCCTTTGACGGAGTCGGATACAGCGGAATGGGATTCTACCATGGTAAAGCAGGTTCCGACATTTTCTCCCATTATAAGAACATTGTTGACAAACGAACCTGGCTTGATCCTGTGCTCAGATACCGTTTTTACACTGTAAAAAAGATCTGGTGGATGAAAAAGTTGTTTTTTTAATTTTTGTTATCTTTGTATGTCGCTGTCTAGGTGAATGGGCATTCTCCCGTGTGTTTTACTCACCCATCAGTTGGTTAAAAATACGTATTAATAATTCTGACCATGAAGAAACAGACCGATATTTTAATCTTAAATAAGAAACAATTGAAAAGGATGTTCCAAAGAAGTTTTCCCGATATTGTAACAATGGCGAAGGAAAGCAGGAACAAAGACTCTTTCCGGAATGATCTTTACCGATACATTTCGGAACATCCCCACAATCAGAGCAAGGCAGCTGCCAGCCTCAGAACGCTGATTAAAAATGACAATACAACCGTTTTTGAATTATCAATTGGAAAGAATTTAGAGATAAAAACCATAACACTTTTTTGGGAATGGCTGCGCGACGAGGTGAATAACACCATAACAACAGATTTCATCCTGGAATTCTATCACCAGTTTGAATTACTGGAAAATCCCGAGATCAGCAAGCCGGATGCTCAAAAAACAATCAACTGGATGAAACGATGGAACTCCGGACTGAGCCCCCGGATTGTCAGGATAAGGGAAGAAAACAAAGAAAGGATCATACGGCTGCTGATGGCCCGGATAGAAAATCGTCAACACGGAAAGTATGTTTTCCCTGAAGGTAGTTCTTATCTGTCCAAGTACAACATGGTGGAGAAATGGTGGAATGATTATCAGTTTCATCTGACTATGGCAGCACGTAACCCTTCGGAACTGAATATAATGTTGAATAATTCCCTTCCGGACGAGACTATGAGACTTTTAAAAGACGCCCGCAGAAAAGGCATACCCACCTTTGCCACACCCTACTACCTTTCCCTGCTTGACACTACAGACAAAGCATATAACGACCTGGCCATCCGCAACTATGTGATCTACTCCAGGGAACTGGTCGATGCTTTCGGGAATATTGTTGCCTGGGAGCGGGAAGACCGGGTGCAGCCCGGAAAACCCAATGCCGCAGGGTGGTTGCTGCCAAACAGCCACAACATTCACCGCCGGTATCCCGATGTAGCTATTCTCATACCCGATTCGGTAGGAAGAGCCTGTGGCGGATTGTGTGCATCCTGTCAGAGAATGTACGACTTTCAGAACCAACACCTCAACTTTAAACTGGAAGAACTGAAACCTCAAGAAACCTGGAACAAAAAACTCCGCTCACTGATGAAGTATTTTGAAGAAGACACCCAGTTGCGTGATATTCTGATAACCGGCGGAGATGCGCTTATGAGTCAAAATAAAACACTTAAGAAACTGTTGAATGCAGTGTATAAAATGGCCCTGAGAAAAAAGAAAGCCAATGAAAGCCGTCCTGACGGGCAAAAATACGCCGAAATGCAACGGATCCGGCTGGGTACAAGACTTCTGGCATATCTCCCCATGCGCATTGACGATGAATTGATTGAAATTCTGAGGGATTTCAAAGAAAAAGCCTCTACGATAGGGTTCAAACAATTCATTATTCAGACACACTTCGAAAGTCCCTTGGAAATCACACTGGAAGCCAAACGCGCCATAAAGAAGATCCTTTCTACCGGCTGGTTCATTACCAATCAGCTGGTATTCACTGTTGCTGCTTCCCGGCGAGGACATACGGCACAATTGAGAAGAAAGCTCAATAAGCTGGGAGTAATTTCTTATTATACGTTTTCGGTGAAAGGTTTCGATGAAAATTACGCGGTCTTCGCGCCCAATTGCCGTTCTATCCAGGAACAGGAAGAAGAAAAAGTGATGGGACTGCTTACTCCGCAGCAGGAAGATGGTTTGTGCCGGATCTTTGAAAAAGGAGATAACGTATACAAAGAGGTGAAGGCTTTTATGAAAGAACATGAACTGCCCTTCCTGGCTACTGACCGGAACGTGCTCAACCTGCCCGGGATAGGTAAAAGCATGACGTATGAAATGGTAGCGGTAACCCCGCAGGGAAAACGCATCCTGAGCTTTGATCACGACCGGAACCGCAAACACAGTCCCGTCATAGATCAAATGGGGAATGTGTATATTATGGAAAACAAATCGGTAGCAGCATACCTGAGACAACTGAAAGAGATAGGTGAAAATCCCAACGACTACGATTCCATATGGAATTATACCAGGGGAGAAACGGAGCCCCGTTTCAAAATGTACGAGTATCCCTCTTATGGTTTTGATATCACTGACCAGCTGACCAACTTCAGGATGTAGAAAATATCCAGGGAAACAAAAATACAATAATGACGGTCCACAGTGCATAAACCGGCAAAAAGCGGGCTGTGGTCCGTTCTACCTGGCTGACCTCTCTTTTTCCAAAATTGGCCCGGAAAAGATCAATGGCAAGCAATATCAGATTCCCAAAGATCAGAATATTTGCGCCCAAAACGGTTGTTCTGTTGGGCGTAAATCCGAATTCTCCCAATCTGTAGATTATGGCCGACAATGTCACCACGTTGATTATGAGCGTTACAAGGGTAAGTATTAAAAGCATGATACGCGTATAGCGTTGTTTTTCCTGTGCAGCCGTTCCGGTAATGGAGAAAACAACAAGAGCCGTGACGCCTGCCAATAGCAAATTGATCACCAATAAAAATTGTCTGTCGTTATAAGGACTTTTAGATGTAATGATCATGGCTGCAAGAAAGAACAACAACATCACTGCAACCAGGGGACTGAAGATCCGGGCGACCAGAGGTGCGATCTTATGGGTAATCCGGGGATATTTCTGAATTACGTAAGTTACCGCAACCGGAGCTATTGCTACTGCAGTGAGGGCAATATATTCCATATAGAACTTTTCAATATCCATCTCTATGGCAGAAAACAGACCCATGGCAACTGCAGAGAAGATCATTCCTGCTATTATTAATACTGCACCCAAGATTGCCAAATCCCCGTTGTATTTGATGTATGCTATTCTTTTACCGATGTCTTTTCTGTCGAATGCAGTGTAAAGCGACCCGTAAAAACACCACAGCATGAGGGGCATGTGTATCCAGACCAGCTGTAATACATCTTTATTGATGTTCCCGGGCAACAGGTTTACATACAAAGTACAAAGAATAAAAAAAGACAGTGTGATGATCAGATGATCCATCCGGAATCTTTCTGCAGTAAAAAGCACATAAAGAGATAATCCCAGAAAGACAATAAGTGCTGCATTTTTTTCGTAGAAGAAGGAGGTCTCGATACCAAAACCGAATATTTGCGGGATCCTGATCAAAGCGGCTATCAAAACCGCGATCGCAATAAGGATGAATATTTTACTTTTTTCCGTCTTTTTCATTGTATAATTTCTTAACAAAAAATCTTATAACAAATCTCGTACCCATATTGGTTCCCAGACCTAAGGTAACCATGTTTTTCAGGTGCAGGACTTATCTGAGGTTTGGTTCCATAAATGGGTTTTTAGTTGTTCGTATATTTGCGAACAATAAAATTATTCGTAATTTTGCGAACAATAAAACATATGAAGATGGTCGGAAAAAAAGCATTTACTAGCAAACAAAAACAACTGGCGCGTCTGGCCAAAGCCATGGGGCATCCGGTCCGCATAGCTATCATAGAAATGTTGCTGAGCCAGTCTTGTTGTTATCATGGAGACATGTCCTTGGAGATCCCCGTGGCAAAAAGTACCTTATCGCAGCACCTGCACGAATTGAAAGACGCAGGGATCATACAGGGAACTATAACCCCGCCTACTGTCAAATACTGTATAAACAAAGAAAATTGGTCTATGGCCGGGAAGATGTTCGAAAAATTTTTCCAAAATGATAAAAATCATGGATGATAAGAAAATAAAAGACATGATCCGGAGCAAATACGGACAGATCGTAAAAAACAACTCCTGTTGCGGAGTGGGATGCTGTTGCTCTGGCCAGATGCGGTTTACAATGAAAGAAGATTACAGCCCCCTGGAGGGATATGAAAGGATCGCAGATTTTGGTCTGGGTTGCGGATTGCCTACCGAATTTGCCCGCATACGCAAGGGTGATACTGTCATTGATTTGGGATCGGGTGCGGGAAACGATTGTTTTGTAGCCCGAGCGCATACGGGAGAGACAGGTCGCGTGAAAGGCATAGATTTTACCCCTGAAATGACCTCTAAGGCAAAACAGAATGCCTCTGCTCTTGGATATTCCAATGTAGAATTTCATGCGGGAGATATAGAAACCATGCCCGTTCCCGATCATGTGGCTGACGTGGTGATAAGCAATTGTGTTCTTAATCTGCTGCCCTCCAAGAAAAAGATCTTCCACGAAATATTCAGGGTATTGAAACCGGGTGGACATTTTTGTATTTCTGACGTTGTTCTGACCGGTGAATTACCTGCGGATTTGAAAGAAAATGTTGATCTCTACACCGGGTGCATAGCAGGCGCCATACAGAAAGAACTGTACCTGAAATATATTTCCGAAGCCGGATTTACACATGTTGCTGTCCAAAAAGAAAATGAAATAGCGTTGCCTGAACAGGTGAGTGATCACTATAGGGGAACTTTTTCCGTACTTTCTGTGACTGTAACGGGTGAAAAACCTTTATTCAATAATTGAGGTATGGAAATAAAAATTTTGGGAGCAGGTTGTGCAAAATGCAAAACTACTGTTGCAATTGTTGAGAAAGTAGTATCCGAGGCAAATATTGAAGCGACTATTGAAAAAGTGGAGGATATGATGGAGATCATGAGATACCAAATCCTGTCGACCCCGGCAGTAATTGTTGACGGACAGATTAAGATCAAAGGAAGGGTTCCGTCGGAATCGGAAGTTCGTAAAGCTTTAGGATTATAGGATATGGAATTAAAAAGGGAACTCAGGATCCTGCTTTGGATCCTGGCTGTTTTTATGATCGTTTTCTTTTTGCCGGTAGACAACCCTACTTTCCATACAGCTGTTACTGCCATGTTGGATCTGGCAAAATGGTATGCCCGTGAACATGTGGTTTTATGCCTGTTGCCAGCTTTCTTCATAGCAGGGGTCATTTCGGTATTTGTAAGCCAGGGTTCGGTATTGAAGTATTTTGGAGCGAATGCAAAAAAATGGCTTTCCTATACAGTTGCGAGTGTTTCGGGAGCCATCCTGGCCGTTTGTTCGTGTACCATTCTTCCGTTGTTTTTAAGTATTTACAAACGGGGGGCAGGTTTAGGTCCGGCAGTTGCTTTTTTGTATTCCGGGCCTGCCATCAGTATTTTATCTATCATCCTGACAGCCCGTATCCTGGGTTGGAAAATGGGGGTCGCCCGTACTATAGGGGCTATTGGTTTTGCCATTGTTATTGGTCTGGTTATGTCTTTCATTTACAGGAAGGAAGAGAGGGTGAAAAAGGAGGAGCAAATGAATTTTCCGCCGGTACAGGAGAAACGACCATTGGGACAAACCGCTTTTCATTTTTTTACGTTGGTGGCGATCCTTATATTCGCAAACTGGGGTAAACCTGCTTCTGGTGATACTACCAGTGCTTGGTATTACTTGCTTACTTTCAAGTGGTTTATTACGGGCGGATTGGCTTTACTACTATGCTATTCACTGGTTCGGTTTCTAAAGATCAAATGGCATTGGGTTTTGCTGGGAGCTGTGGCTACCATAGGATCCATTTTCCCGGCCAAATCATTTATAACGGATCCGGCTTTCGTCCCCTTGGTTCCGGTTGTTACCGGAATCGTTGCCCTAAGCCTGATGACTTTGCTGGATAAACGTAATGAGGAAAACCGGGAGTGGACACTGTCTGCATGGGGTTTTACCAAACAAATCATGCCTTTACTGGCCGTTGGTGTTGTTACGGCAGGTTTCCTGCTGGGATCTACACATGATAGCACAGCGATACCTGGCATCATCCCCAACCGTTGGATCGAATGGGCTGTAGGAGGAAACTCTCTTTTATCCAATTTTTTTGCAAGTTTCACGGGTGCATTCATGTATTTTGCTACACTGACCGAAGTCCCCATTGTACAAGGGTTACTGGCATCTGGCATGGGCAACGGTCCGGCATTGGCGTTATTGCTGGCTGGGCCTTCACTCTCATTGCCCAGTATGCTCGTGATTTATAAAGTAATGGGAAGTAAGAAAACGTTTGTATATGTAGGGCTGGTAGTTGTTTTTGCTACTCTGTCCGGATACCTTTACGGGCTGCTGTTTTAATTGCCGGTTTGAGGGGACTTCCTACCCTTCCATGATGGGCAGTATGTTAGGTATATGGAATTACCTTCGCGCTAGCGCGCTCGGTGTTCCCTTGGGTGGCGGAGAGAGAGGCTCTTTCTCCATAACCCTAATATACAATCACAAAGTATCATGTCATTGTATATCAATAGTTATAGGTAAATAATAATTTCATAAAATATTTCTAAATATCATTGCATATCTCAAATAATGGGTGTAATTTTGGGTGTTGAATTTATTGCGCCCAATTATGAATATAAAACGAAATATCATCTTTTCATTAGAAAGCAGGAAGAAGAACGGCGTTCCAATAGTTAATAATGTCCCTATTCGGATGCGTGTAATATTTGCGGGAAAGCGAATAGAGTTAACCACAGGTTACCGAATTGACGTAGCTAAGTGGGATAGTGCGAAAGAGCGTGTTAAAAACGGAAGTACCAATAAACTCGACCAATCAGCATCCGAGATAAATTCTGACCTGCTACGTTATTACACCGAAATGCAGGAGGTGTTCAAGGAGTTTGAGGTGCAAAATAAAATACCCACAATAGATGAGGTTAAAGAAGCCTTTAATGCTAGGCTTAATCCAATTGTAGAAGAAGACAAGCTTGAAAAGACAACCGTAAGTTTCAAAGAGGCATTTAATGAATTTGTGAAGGAGTGTGGAAAACAAAATAATTGGACGAATTCCACCTACGAAAAATTCTCAGCCGTTAAAAACCACTTAAAATCTTTTAAGTCAGATGTTACATTTGAGTATCTTGATGAAAATGGACTGAATAACTATGTTGATTTTTTGCGTACTTCAAAAGATATGCGGAACAGTACCATCGGTAAACAGTTAGGTTTTTTGAAATGGTTCCTACGTTGGAGCTTTAAAAAAGGCTACAACAGTAATTCGGCTTACGATACCTTTAAACCAAAATTAAAGAATACGTCCAAAAAAGTAATTTTTCTTACTTGGGATGAACTGACAAAATTTAGGGAATTCCAAATACCGGAACAAAAACAATACTTGGAGCGTGTCCGTGATGTGTTTTTATTTTGTTGCTTTACCGGATTGAGATATTCTGATGTTTTTAATCTTCGCCGAAGTGACATAAAAGAAGACCACATTGAAGTTACTACCGTTAAAACAGCCGATAGTCTGATTATTGAGTTGAACAATCACAGCAAAGCCATTCTCGAAAAATACAAAAACATCGCATTTCAAGAACAAAAAGTACTGCCTGTCATCAGCAACCAACGTATGAATACCTACTTGAAAGAATTGGCGGAATTGGCAGAAATAAATGAGCCTGTGCGTGAAACCTACTATAAGGGAAATGAGCGCATTGATGTGGTTACGCCAAAATATGCTCTTTTAAGCACGCACGCCGCTCGTCGCACTTTCATCTGCAACGCCCTTTCACTTGGCATTCCGGCAAATGTGGTTATGAAATGGACAGGACACAGCGATTACAAAGCAATGAAACCTTATATCGACATTGCCGACAATATAAAAGCCAATGCGATGAGCAAATTCAATCAGTTATAGCATAATTATTCGAATAAAAACTAAGAATATTTTCAAGTGTATTTGAAAATAATTATATTTGCGAAAAATATTCAATTATGATTGAAATAATTAGCTCCGTTCGAAAGTACAATTTTTGGGATAATAACCCGATAGATTTGGGATATTCTCGTACATTTTACACGGACAAAATTGGTCAATATCTTGGCAATAAATTGGTAAAAGTACTTGTTGGTCAGCGTCGTGCAGGTAAAAGTTACATCTTACGCCAAATCGCATCCAAATTGATTTCCGAAGGTGTAAAGAGCCAAAATATTCTTTACATCAACAAAGAATATATGGAACTGGCGACTTTGCGAACCGCCGTTGAGTTGGAACAGCTTTACAAAACCTATCGAGAAGCTTTAAAACCCAGCGGAAAAGTATATGTTTTTATTGACGAAATACAGTATATTGATGAGTGGGAACGGTTTGTAAACTCACATTCACAAGATTTTGCAGAGCCGAGCGAGCTATTTATCAGCGGTTCAAACTCTAATCTTTTATCCGGTGAATTGGCAACGCTTTTGTCGGGTCGATACGTAGAATTTGAGATTTTCCCGTTTAGTTTTCCCGAATTTTGTGGAATTTCAGGATTGGAAATTAATAGTGAAAATTACAGAAAATTCCTCCAAAGCGGTGCCTTGCCCGAACTTTTCAACTTGCCCAACGATGAAATGAAGCAGAATTACGTGTCGTCCATCAAAGATACGGTTATGTTGCGCGACATCGTGGCACGCTATAATGTCAAGGATGTAAAGTTGTTAGACGATTTGTTTGTTTATTTAGTCAATACTGCATCCAATTTGATTTCGATAACAAACATCATTAACTTTTTTGCATCGAAAAAGCGTAAAACAAACTACGAAACGCTTTCATCTTACGTCAATTATTTGGAAAATTCATTCCTCGTTCATCGTGCCGAACGCTACAACATAAAAGGCAAAGACACCATTTCGGGCAACAGCAAATACTATCTGAACGATTTGGCTTATCGAAATTATCTTTACGCCGGGTACGGATACGGAATTGGCTATTTGTTGGAAAATGCCGTTTATTTGAGTTTGCGACGTGCAGGATTTCAGGTTTATGTGGGAACGATAAAAGATACAGAAGTGGATTTTGTGGCTATTAAAGGCGAACGTCGAGTTTATTTGCAAGTAACGCTTCAATTGACTGAGGAAAAAACCATCGAAAGAGAATACCGTTCGTTGAAACTTATTGAAGATAATTTTGATAAATATGTGGTAAGTATGGATGACTATAAAATCCCTACCAATGAAGGAATTGAACATATTTCGGCTTGGAATTTGGATGTTTTTTTAAGCAAATAACACGCAAAAAGTCAGTATTTATGCAAATCACCGACATTCTTCCCCAATACACCCAACTCAACACGATAATAGCTGAAATTTCAAATAGACAATCTATTGAGTTTACCCAGCAACAATTCGTGGTGGATTTCTATATTCAATTCAATAATATCCAAGCGTTTGAAGTGATGTTGGTTGATTTGACAATACAAGCCGAATTGGAACGTTACAAAACATTGATAGATAGCCTTTCGACAGAAATTCAGAACAATATCCGTCTGATTTCGTCGAATAAGAATACGCTTGAAAATTTAAATATTGAAAAAACTTGCGATAAATTTGCCAATCAATACGAAACTCAAATCAGCAACCAATTGCATATTACGCAACAACATTGGAAAGAGTTGAGCGAAGTAAATAATTTGTTGGATGCCATCGGTTTCCGCCAACATACCGAACAGGAAGAAAAACACCTTTGGGAAAAGCACGAAACATTGACCGAGAAATACAATTCAGAAAAAGCGATACTGAATGATTTGTATGAAAAACAAAAAGTTGCACGAAAAACGGCAGAGAAATATCAAGAAAATTGTTTGCCAAAAATTCTATCGTTGAGCGAAAAGTTCACGGCAGTTGTTGAGAAATATCTACCCCAAAATCAGACAACACCGCAAAGCGGAATTTACTTTGATATGTCAATTGTATCGGCAATCCATAAAGAATGCAACGATCAACAATTCGAAGATATTTCTGAGTTGGACTTGTACGCCGTGCTGAATTTATTGCCGTCGTCCGAGAAACTGACTATCAAAAAAGGCAAAAAAATCGGTTTATCTGGCTATCAGCGAGATAGAAAAGAAGTGGACGATGCCTATTCAAAACTGGGCAATCGTTTTGAATCAGTTTATTAGTATATTTGACGGCAGGGTACTGTTGTAATTATGAAGACTCAATTATCATTTACACAAACCTGTAAATTTTCGGCCCGACGATTTTTGTAACAACCATTTAAATAGGTTTTTAGGAACTTCTTTTAACCAACGCATCAAACAGCCGCCCCATTTGTTTTTGGAAAAACGTCAATTTGACCGGATAGTAAAAATCGGACTGAAACCAGCCTCTTCTGTGGAAATACCGAAAATCTTCATACCTTTCGTCCAATTTGAGTTTAATTTTCGTACGCGCCATCCGGAAGAAAAATAAATCCATTAACGTGGGCTTGGTTAATTGATTTTTTATTAATCTTTTATAGAACTTTTGGCTCAGCGCTTCGATTTTTTGTTGGTTTTTAGCCGCCATTTTCGGATCCACAGGTTCCAGATTGGTCAGGCAAATACCCTTTATGCTGTTAAATCCCAGGGCGTTTCCGACAAAAGCCAGGTATTTCACAATTTTACCGCCACCATACACTCCTTGGGCTACAATCCCGGTAAAAGTTTTCCCAAAAAATTCGGGACGGTGGAAAATGAAAGCAATGCGGTCGAGAAATATTTTCATAATGGCCGAGACATGAAACGAATAGTTGGGTGTGGCAAACAGCACTCCGTCGGAATTTCTGATTTTGCTTAACAGCACATCCCTGTCGTCTTTCAACGGACAAAACTTCTCGCCTTTTTCAAAGCATAACTTACATCCGCGACAGGTCCCGATTGCGTAGTCGCTGAGTTTTACGATTTCACATTCAATATCGCCGTGCAGTTTCAGTTTCTGCAAAAATAGCTCGGAGCTGTTGTAAGTGTGGCTGTTGCGGGCGCTTGCCACGAAGGCGGTTACTTTCATTTTCGGTAATTATTTCAGGTTGGATAAATAGTCGTAAAACCGTTCCTTTTTAAGCTTTTCGGCATATTCGGCCAAACTCATGGTGCAATTGCCCAAATCGTTATACGTATCATATTGTTCAGCCAAGAATGTTTCGCTTGTTTTTTCGGAATATTCAGCCAATAATTTTATGGGCTTCATTTCTTTTTTAAAAAAGGACATCATGCCGAGTATCCATGTAGGGACTATTTTTATTTGCACGCTGTCATCATAAACCGCGAAAAAATCTTTCGCTGCCTGCACGTGGCAGATGCCTGTTTTTCCCTGTATGGGATATTCGTTGAAAAGCGCTTTTTCATTGCTCAAAGCATTGTAAACCTTTGTTGCATAGTCGAAAACATTCGTGAAAAATATGGGGGTTTTCGTATTTCCGATAACAGCATAGGTTTTGTTGCGCTGGAAAATAACAAACGAATCGGCAAACCAACTACAATGCAGTATGGTGTAGGGAATGCCTGATTTTTTGAGCAGTTCGTGACCCTGCCTGCGGATTACATTGGTTACCAAAGGGGCAATATCCGGCGTTTGGGCATGTTGAAAAGCTCCTAAGCCGGAAATGGAAAGGATTTGTTTGATTTTTTTCGGGTTTACCGCCTTCAGGATATTCGCTATTCCTTCCCGTTCTTCAATGAACGGCGCCTGAATATCGGTGGCAGTAGTGGAAAGGTTCAGGTAGAGATATTCTGTATCCTGTAAAGCTTTTTGCAAGCTCGACAGGTTTTGTAGATCGCCATACACAATGCGAATGGATGCATCATCGCCGAAAATTTGTTTCGCCTTTTCAATATTTCGTGCTATCGCGGTTACCTGACACCCTAAGCGGGAAAGATACTTGGTAACGGGTGCGCCCAAATTTCCGGTGGCGCCAAGAATGGTTAGTTGTTTAATTTCAGCCTTCATTTCAATTACTTTTAGTAAAAATTATACTGCAAAAGTAAAGCGGCTGATTGGAAGCATTGTTTGACAAAAGTCAAATAATGAATACGGGTATTATATTTTTCTTCGTATCCGGCTTAATGTGGCAATGTCTATACCAAGATAAGACGCAATGTGTTTTAAAGCTACGTTTTTGATGATTTCGGGATTTTGGGTGCAAAAATCCTGATAGCGTTCTGTTGCCGACATTGTTTGTAACTGAGTAGCGCGATTAAGCATATCCTTGTTCATCTCATCGCCCAAATCTTTGCAGATTCTATTCCAAGCGGGAATGAGTTCGTATAGTTGTTTTTGACGTTCGTAGCTTACGGTACTGAGTTCCGAATCCACCACTGCAACAATATTTTCTTTTGAAGGCACTTGATTATTTAAACTCTCTATGGAAATAATAAGCGAGCCCGGCACATAAAACTGGGTTGTAATATCATCCGTGTTATCATTGTAGAAAAAAGAGCGGAAAATTCCTTTTTTCACAAACCCGATTTTACCGGCAATTTTGCCTTCTTGTAAAAAATACTCGCCCGCTTTGTAATGTTCTTCCACATAACTTTCAAGTGTCATTCTCACTTCTTCTTCCGATAAGCCGTAGTATTCTGGGATATTCTGTTTTACCTGCATAATACTGTTAGTCAAATAATTGACAAACTTAATATAATTGCTTGAATTACCGGATAGATTTAACTAAAAAAGTTGTGGATTGAACTTTAACTACTTCTTAAATATTGGGTGGCGGAGAGAGAGGGATTCGAACCCCCGGACCCTTGCGGGTCAACGGTTTTCAAGACCGCCGCAATCGACCACTCTGCCATCTCTCCCTATCTGTACTGTAGCATCTTTTCAGATCTAAGGGGTTGCAAAAGTAAGGAAAATTTGGGATATGGCACGTGTCAAAGGATACTTTTTTCTTTTTTCAGCCATTCTACAGTATCGGCAAGGGTATCTTTAAATGGTCTGGTGGCATAACCCAGCTCCAGACGGGCCTTGTCAGAGGAGAATATGGAGTTGGTGGCAAGTGTATAAAGTGAATACGATGAAAAGAGCGGTAGTTGTTTTTTTATCTTGTAATATAGAGAGCAGACAGGCAGGGCTGCTTTGGCCAGCCACATGGGAGCCATGATTCTGGGCAGTTTTTTACCTGTAACATTCTGAAAAGTCCGGAAGAATTCTTTTATGGATATATAACGATTGGCCAGAATATAGCATTCTCCCCTGCCCCCTTTCCGGCAGGAAGATATGGTACCTGAAGCTACATCGCGAACATCTACAAAGTCATAACCTCCATCCACCCCCATGGGTAATAAACCACGCCAACAGTCTATCACCAGTTGGGTGGTATAATTGTATGTATGGGAATGGGGGCCGCATATTCCTGAAGGATGGACAATGGTGGCATCCAATCCTTTTTTAGCTGCATCCAGAACGTATTGCGTTGCTTCGGCTTTGGTTTTGCTGTACATCCCATAAACAAGATTTTTGTCAAAATGATCAACCTCCTGGATTACCTGCCCCATGGGTACTTCTGGAATAGCATGGACCGAGCTAACGTAAACCAATTTGGTCGCATTGAATTTAATGGCTGCATCGATCATATTACGTGTGCCCTTAACATTGACATCATATACAATCTGCTGATATTTAAGGGATGTGGTCACTATGCCGGCAGCATGGATCACAAATATATCAGTGTCCGGACTTATATGGAAAAAGGCTTCCAAAGATAATGGATCCAACACATTTCCATAACAGATTTCCACCTGCGAAGGCAGACGTGACGCCAACACATCACCCGGCAGAACAAGGGCACGAACTTTTTTGCCATCTGAGACTAACTGGGATACTATGGTAAAACCCAAATGTCCGGCTGCTCCGGTCACTAAATATATTTCTTTCTTTTGCATGCTGCAAATATGTTGCATTTTCTACCATAATTATAGGACAAAAAGGCACTTTATATTGTAATTATGTCGCTTTTTGCGTAATTTCGATTATTGTTTATATTAATATGATTCGGACTCTGGAACATTTTTCCGAAAAAGAGCTTGTTGAACTTACGGCTAAGTTTAAAGGCATTCTATTTGAAAAACAGCTTTTCATCACTGAAGAATTGGAATTGCAGAAGGGGTATTTTCAATATCCTTCCCGTCTGGATGTTTACTTCCTGATCATTTGTATAAAAGGGGATTTTGAGATATCGTTCAATCTGCGTGATTTTAAAGTAAAAAAAGGCATGGCCCTGGTCTATACGCCGGAATGCATCGTACAGATCCATCAAACCCGCAAGGCCGTAATTAGGGCTGTCGCCATAACCGAATCATTTCTGCAGGGGATACATCTTGACCCTAAAAAGATCTTTTCTCCGCTGGTTAACATTCATGAAACACCTTGCTGGCAATTGACAGATCATGAACTGGAGATCATAAACAATTACTTACGGCTTATTCGTTCAGTATATACACTTCCCGAAGAAGTATATAAACGGGAGATGATCAGGGGCTTGATCTCTTCGGTGGTTTTTCTTTTCATTAATGTCTGGCAGCGTGAGTCAACGGCTGTAAAAGAGGTCGAAGGACTGCCGGGCAGGACGGCCCGTCATTTTGCACAGTTCATGGGATTACTCCAGAAATACCATTGCACGGAACATCAGGTTGGATTTTATGCTGACCAGATGTGCATGACTCCCAAATACCTCTCTTCACTGATAAAGGACCATAGCAGAAAGTCGGCAGCGCAGTGGATAGATGAATATCTGGTACTGGAGGCTAAAAGTTTGCTAAAATATTCTGACAAAAGCATAAAAGAGATCGCAGATACACTTCGTTTTTCTGACCCTTCTTTTTTCTGTAAATACTTCAAAAAACAAACGGGTATGACACCGACTGAATATAAAAAAATGTAAACAGACCTGTTGTGTATTTATATGATCTGTTCCAGGATTTCCAAAATCGTATCCCACTCTTTTTTTAGGCTGACGATCAAGTCTTCCATCCTGTCCAAAAAGCCATCCTTTGCCTGTTGTTCCATCTGAGCGGCAATTTTAGCCAATTCCCTATATCTTGCAGTCAGTGCACCCCCTTTAATATAATGGGCCAAGGCGGCTATCTGCCTGGACTCGCCAATGGTTATTGCCTTATCCAAATGCTTGATCTTCTCTGTCATATCGGCTTTGGATACTGATATCATTCTGGCGACCAGTTCTGCATCTCCTCCTAAAGCTTCTAAAAATTCGTCATATTGGAAATGGGTTAGCTGCTCATCAAATCTCCCTAGATATTTATTCAGACAGGCTTCCAGTTTATCCCTTTCAACAGGCTTAGGAAGAAATTCATCCATACCGCTATCTATGGCTCTGTCCTTTTCTTCTTTAAGAGCCCCTGCCGTCAGAGCTATGATAGGAATCCGTGTATTCTTTATCTGTTGGGTTTCCCATTTCCTAATCCTTCTGGTGGCTTCCAATCCGTCCATACCCGGCATCTGGACATCCATCAGAATAAGATCAATATGTTCATTCTTGACCAGTTGAAGTACCTGATGACCATCAATTGCTTCGCGCACTTCTGCAAAAGGCAGCATATCTTTAATAAAAGACCTGACCAGAATCATGTTCATGGGAATATCCTCTGCTATCAATATCACTGGATTATTTCCGGAAGATTCCTGTGGCTCGTCCTGCTCAGAAGACGCCTTTACAATTCTTTTATCCACAGGAATTCTCTTTCCGAAAATGGACATGATCATATCATATAACATATCGGCGCTCACCGGTTTTACCATATGGTAACGCACACCTAGTTCTTTAAATTTTTCTCTTAAATACTCATTATCGGAAGAACTGTGTAACAGTATCAAAGGCATGATGTCAGGTAAAACCTTCATTTTTCCCCTAATCATCTGAATTACTGCAAAACCGTCCACATAGGGCATGTGGTAATCAACCAGTAACAGATCAAACGTTTTTTCTTCCAATAGTTTTAACGCACAAAGACCACTATCACATTCATTGCATTCAACGCCCCAATACCTGAAATTTTCCATGAGTATCTTGCGGTTAGAGGCATTGTCATCTACTATGAGCACGTTTCTGATTGGCAGGGGCATTTTGTATTCTTTTTCTATATCTGCCACATAGCGGCATTCCGTTTCTATATTAAATGAAAATATACTACCCTGTCCCAGCTTGCTTCTGAGTTTTATACCGGAACCCATTTTTTTTGCCAGTAGATTGGAAATCGTTAATCCCAGACCAGTACCGCCATATTTGCGGGTAGTAGAACTGTCTGCCTGGGTAAACGCTTTGAACAATTTGCTTTGTTGCGTTTTGGTTGTACCTATTCCTGTATCTCTTACATAGAACACGTACAGTCCGCGCCCTTTCTGGAGTTGTGTAAATTCAAGCCTGAGTTCCACCTCTCCGTTTTCCGTAAATTTGACCGCATTGCTCAACAAATTGGTTAGGATCTGTTTGAGCCTCACCGGATCGACCACGGCCATGCGGGGAATATCAGGAGGGATGTTGAGCAACAGTTCCAGTTTTTTAGCCGCAGCATGGTATTTGATGATATCAACTGTTTCCCTGAGCAACCGGATGATATCGGTCTCGAGAGGTTCCAATTCGAGCTTTCCGGCCTCAATTTTAGAGAAATCCAGGATGTCATTAATTATATCCAGCAGTGCCTTTCCAGCGGTATTGGCATTCTGGGCGTATTCTTTTTGTGCTTCGTTGAGCCGGGTTTTAAGAAGCAGGTCTGTAAAGCCTATCACGCCATTCAGGGGAGTGCGTATTTCGTGACTCATATTTGCCAGAAACTCTGATTTAGCCTTGCTTGCTTTCTCTGCATTTTCTTTTGCCTGACGCAGCATCTCTCTTGTATCGACCTGTATTTGAACGTTGACCAGTAATTCGGAAAAAACAGTCAGAATGTGTTTTTCTCTTTCTGAGTACTGGTGATGTGATTTTACGAAATCAAAGCCAACTAATCCTGTTAATTCCCCGCCCTTCCACATAGGAACTGCAAGCAAACTTTTGACCTGCTGCATGTTCAGTATTTTTTTCAAACGATCACTTTCAGGCAATATGGCTACATCGTAAATAAATACATCTTCATTCTTGCGATGTGTCTCTAACCAGGAATTTATTATATCAATAGGAACACATTGCAAATTGCCAATTTCCGGCGAGATCCCTTGTGCACACCATTCGTGGGTATTGGAAAAGGTTTTATTCTGAAAATCGAAAATCAAAACGTAAGATCTGTCAGCTTCTACAAATTCGCCCATAGTATGGAGAGCTTCAATAACCTGATCATTAGCATTTTCCGCAGGTATATTGATGAAAGATTTAGCCATATCCACCAGCAGACGCAATGTGTTCTGCTGTGCATATTGTTCTGTAATATCCAGCATAACAGTAAGGAAGTACCGGGTCCCCTGGCTTTCCATAATTTCGGCTGTCAGAAGACCTTGTCTTAATGAATTGTCCCGTGCCCTGATTGTAAGTTCCCTGTTTTTTATTATACCCTTGTTGGTCAACTCATTGATAAACGATTCCGGAACACTTTCATCAGAAAAAAGGTTCAATCCCAAAATAGTTTGGCCTATTACTTCTTCCCGTGCATAACCTAATGTATTTAAAAAAGATTCGTTAACATCAAGGAACCTGCCATCCGGATAAGTATAAAGTGCCATAAGGGCCGGGCTGTTGCGGAACAGACGTTCAAAGCGCTGCAAGGCTTCCTGTTCTACGGTAAGGTCCCTGATCACTCCAAAAATACAATCTACACCGTTCCACCTGCCCAGAGAAAGCCGTGTTTCCACCGGGATCACTGTCCCGTCCTTCTTCAGGATCGGAATACCTGCCGAATCTTTTTTCTTTTCCAACACAAGCGGTAATAAACCCTTCACGTCCTCCCTAAGATCAGCCGGGTGTATATCCAGAAGTTCCATCTCCCTGAGTTCATCAACCGAATAACCTGTTACGGCAGTAAAAGCATTGTTGGCTTGTATAATTTTCCCTTCTTTGGAAACTATCAGAACCATGTGCTGAAGAGAATAAAAAAAAGTGCGGAAATTGGATTCACTTGATTTCAGCGTTTCTTCCATCACTATTCTGGAAGTAATATCCCTGGCAGCTGCATAGATCAGTTCGCCCCTGGGTTTTGATCTCCATTCAATATACCTGTAACTGCCATCCTTACAACGATAGCGATTCACAAAGTTTAACACTTCGCTATCGTTTCTAAGATCGGATATGGCATATACCGTCGATTGAATATCATCGGGATGGATGAAATAAAAAAATTTATGTTTTATCAACTCCTCTGTAGAATATCCCAGAACTGTTTCCCACTGTTTGTTGACTTTCAATAAATCCCCCTCAAGTGTGGCAATACATAACAAATCAAGATTAATCGAAAAAAAACCTTCCAATTCTTCTGCCTGTTTTTTTTCTTGGGTTATATCAGTGAAAAAGGTAGTAAAAAAACCTTTTTCATGCGAAAACGCCTGTACCTTGTACCATTTTTTCAGCGGTTCGGAATACTGATCAAAAACCTTTATTTCCCCGTCAAGCGCCACCTGTCCATATAAAGATATCCAGTCAAATCCGGAATTGTTAAAACCGGGTATGGCTTCGGTAACGGTTTTTCCAACAATGTCTTTTGCTTTTAGCCCGATCATTTTTTCAAATGCGGGATTTACTTCCAGGAAGCGGTAATTCACAGGAATTCCCTCCTGGTCGAATATGATCTGATGGTGGGCAAAGGCAAATGGAGAGATCCGCAATAAGTTTTTTGATATACAGGATTTCATAATGAATGCTAATTACTATATAAAGATAAAAAATAGTTGCCATAGATCTTTTGTTTCTGAGGAAAAGCCCCGATATTTTTTCAATGATGTCATGCTCCGCCTCGCTGTTGGTAAAATACACCAGAATCCTTTGCCTGTCTAGATGGTTTTCCGGCACGATCAAAAACAGTGCCTTAAATAATCCGTTATCTCCCCGATGAAAAGCCACTTCACCCAGTTCTGGATGTCTCTCGATCCCCAAGCCGAGACCCCAGAATATATGTGCCAGGATTTTTGCCAATGCATAAAGCGGTGTAATTATTGAAGTCTTTGAAGCTCCTAATGATAGTAAGAACAAGGGCATTACACTGTAAACCATCTTTGCTGATGTATCCGTAAAAAAATGGGTTAATCCTGCAAAAAATGGATTTTTCTTAACTCCAAGAAAAATTTCCGACGTTCATTGACAACCAGCTATTCATAATATTTTAAGGGCGATAGCCGCACAGGCAAGTGCCAGGTAAACAGCATCGGCATAACTCTTGTATTCGGTACCGGGGCCCGCATACTGCAGGTAATATTTCCCCTGGTGCATGGTTACCCACGGACCTTCAATCCAGGAAACGGGCAATAAGTTGTCTCCAAAGTTGTTCTCATTTGATCGATCGTTATTTAATTACAAAGTTATTCGGGTAAAAACCAGTTCTGAATAATCGTTTCTTTCATACAGGATCCCAACCTCTCCGGTAGCTAGCAAGGTCATGGTAGAATAAGCCGAGTTGCCGGCATGAATGACCGTCCCTGCCCTCCAAGTCTTTCCGTTGTCAATGCTCATCCTGATTGTCAGGTTTTTTCGTTCTTTTTTGTGGTCCGGGTTAGAGAACAGCAATGTATCCCCTTTTCTGAGCAGGGAAGCATTGCACCCGGGATCGGCGAGGGTCGTATCGGGTTTTGACATCCAGGTTTTTCCCTCATCGGCAGATATGTGTACGTATCTGCAACCAGATCCGTTGACCCGGCTATTGACCATCCACGTTCCGTCATCCAGCTCTATTACTTTGGACTCATCACCAACAGGCAACGGTTGGTCGATCAGGTACCAGCTCCCGCCATGGTCATCACTGGCAAACAAATACACACCCCTGTTAAGGTTCACCAGCGTATGGATCAGTTTGCCGCTTTTGGTCCGTGCTCCCTCACCAGAGGTAATGAATTTAAAGTCATGTTCCCATTCCCTTGGTGTAATCAGGGACGTGATATCCTGGGGCGGACTCCATGTTTTGCCATTGTCCTTACTCCTGATAACCTTAAAATAATACACATCCCTTTCCCTGTCAAGATCCATATAATTGTAAAAAAGGAATATTTCTCCGGTAACATGGTCGGTAATCAGAGACGGATCAGAAGCAGAGCAGCCCAAAGGGTAATCCACTACCGTTCTGATATCAGACCAGGTATCTCCGTTATCTGTACTGGTACGGATAACTATATTGATATCCCTGTTACCTCTCAGATCATCGCACGACGCTACCCGCTGATCAGCTGCTACTACAAGATCTCCATTGGATGCCGTAACCATAGCCGGTATCCTGTAACAGGACACTCCGGGATCTGTCTTTGAGCTAAACAGAACCTGACCGCCCGGCTGTGCGTGAACCGTTGAAGCCAGAACGGAAGCGATTATGAAAAATCGAATGCGTCGCACTTTTTATTCACCTCTTTCATTATCAATAATTTATAAAATTCGACCCCGGGGGGTATGAAATTCGTATTTCACTGAATATCTGGCAAATGAATCAAGCGTGTGACGTACAGCCACTTTGTGATCTACCATAGGTGCAGGATAACCGGGGGAGCCCAGTTCCGGGATCCATTTGCGGACATAAAGCTTCTGCGGGTCATATTTTCGGAGCTGTTCGGTGGGGTTGAATATTCTGAAATAAGGAGCTGCATCACATCCCGTTCCGGAGCGCTGCTTTATGGAATCTGAGAGTCGGAAGGGCGTATCATGGATGAAAGTAATCCGGGGATCTTCGGCGTCCAGCTCGGCCAGTATGTTTTCATCAAAAACGAAGATGGGCAGTACCGGGAACGGTCCGCACAAGGCTTCCTGCAGACCGCGGTTGTCCTCAAGGCGCAGGTCCCTTCTGAACCAGAAGACCGAAATCTTTTGCATATTCAAATATAAGCATCAATTCCGGATTGTACCTCCTAAAACCGGACTTTCTGTGTCCAGTCCGGTTTTAAAGTTTCCAAAGAAATCGTTCTCCCGGTTGTTGCAAAACAGGAATTTGCCCAGGTGGTCCGATATGATGGGGTACAGGTCATCGTCCCTTTCGTGATAGGATATGTCTAAACACCCGGCAATATATCGAACTCGTTTCGCTATTGTTCCTGTAAGTATAAAAATAGAGATCACTCCGGGCTGCCCGGTATCTTACCCGGGCCATGGTTTTTGTCTCGATTTTTTATTATCTTTACAAAATCAAACATATCGTGCAGGTTCTGCTCTACTGTTCCTCCCTCACTTTTTGTTAACCAGTAAAAAATAACACTGACAACTACAGTATTGAGCTGTTAGACTTTGGCCCTGTAACCGGTTAGATTTATTGGCTTTAAACTATATAAATGGCAAAATCAGATTCATACAACAAAAGACAAGTAGAAAAAAGAAAAAGAGCAAAGAGAAAAGAAAAAATGAAAAAGAGGGTGGAACGAAAAAACAATCCAAAAAGCTCCTTTGATGAAATGATTGCGTACGTAGATGAAAATGGAGTAATTGTAAGCTCACCCCCTGAAAGCAAAAAAGTTGAAGATACCAGGGTTGATCAGCCCGGACAAAACCTCAACCCGAAAACCAATAATGCATTATAACCGACGGTCAGTATTGTATTTTTCCAGGGTATTTTTCAGGATTTTTTGGATTTCGCCTGCCAGCCAGGCAGGTTCCAGGACCTTAACCGTATCTCCATGACGGAGAATTTCTTGTGTGAGTTCATAGTTGGGAATCACATGAAGCTTTATCCTGCATTCGTGCCGATTGTCAACAAGAACCTGCTGGGATTTGTGCAACGGAAGTGTTTTAATGTATTTACCCTGTGTGGGGGTAAAGGACAGGATGACATCCTGCACAGTATTCTGGGAGAATATCAGGCCAATTGTTTGGTCAAACAGGCGGGCAGGGTCAAGATTTTTGTCTGTCCGGAACGTTTCTGTCCTTATTTCCAGGTTTAGGATTCTTTCTATACCGAAGATCCTTAAATTTTTTGTCCCGGCAACAATTCCTACCACATACCATCTGTTCTTATACTCCCTTAGCAGGTACGGTTTTAAAGTATAATCCGTAGTCTTTTCCGTATGGAAATTATAGTGTTTGAAGGACACCTTGCGCTTTTCTTTGATGGCGCGCAACAGTGGCTTAAGGTTCTCAATACCTTTTAATCCGCCTCCTGTATCAAAAGATATGTGTTTGAGGGTATCTTTGCTTTCCATCAGGCTTTCGGTAAGCAATTCAGCCGTATTGACGATCTCCAGGAAGTGAAAAAAAGATTCTACATTCAGGCTGTTTTCATAGTCAATGCAATATCCCTTGTGGGTCCTGTCGTATTTGATCTCAATGCAAAAATCATAACGGATCTGCTCAATGTCACGCTGGATAGTCCTGTCTCCCACCTGGAATCCGTGTTCATACAAATAATCCTTGATTTCTCGGAAAGCGGGGTACTGCTCCCTCCTGATCTTTTCAATGATCAGTGAGTATCTTCTGATTTCTCCGTGTTTAGACATGATGGCAGATTATTTTGAAAATTTATCTTTGAATGTATCGATGGCGTTTTCCAAATCTTTTGGGTTTTCCAGAAAAGGAAAGTGCATCACATCGCTGCTCCAAAGGATCATGTGGGGAAATCCAATGCCTTTGTAGTGTTCAGGACCTATGGGCCAGTCTTTTTTACCATAGAAAAACAATACCGGAATCCCGACCTTTGTGGTAATATCCCTATAGTCTTTCCAGTAATCCTCAATAAAAAGTGCCCTGTTCCCAAAATCGCTGTTCCAGGCAGGAAAATCGTTATATGTATCGTTGATCCGTTGCTCATCTTCCGGGGAAACATATGTCATTTTCCACCTTATACCCTGCTCATCCAGGGCGCGGAATGCTTCCATCAGTCTGCTCATTAACGAATCAGGAGTAAGCGCTTGCAAAGGCATGCAGGACGTACCGGTAAATTCCGCGGCTTTTTGAAGCCAGCTTTTGCCAAAGCTGTCTTTCATGCTCACAGTACAATTGATCATAATCATGCCTGCAACCACATCGGGGTGTTGTTCCCAATAACCCATTTGTAAAATACCGCCGAACGAATGCCCTAATGTCAGCCATTGACTAAGCCCTAAAGCCTGTCGAATCTCTTCAAAATCACATACCATTCTGTCCATGGAATAATTCCCGTCACGGGGACTGGTAGACCGACCCACTCCTCTCTGGTCCAGGTAAATCATCTGAAAATTTTGTTCCAAATAGTTCCCAAAGAACTTTTCCAGCCAGTAACTGCCCGACCCGGGGCCACCGTGCAAATACAGACAAGGCGTTCCACTCCCTTTGACATTGACATACAAACTTACACTGTCAGAGGTTAATATGGTCCTTTCCTGCGCGTTCAGCGCTATTCCGGTCAATAGCAGTATCCCGGCCAATACAATTCTTTCCATACGTAAATTTTAGTAGGTGGAACGTGTTTCCTTATATCCTGGGTTTCTGGATTATGCGGATGATCAGAGAAACCAGGTAGATCAGACCGCCATAAATAATGGGTATCAATCCTACTTTTAAGCCCCCAAAAATAACAGGCAACGGAACCTCTCCGGCCCGCTCAATGACATCGCTTACTTGTAGAAAACCTGCAAGGGTTGACAGAACCCCTGTGATTAATGCAATAAGCCCGATTTCACGCACCCATGCGGGAGCTTTCCATACGGCAATAAATAAAAAGACCAGTTCTATGGTCAAAAGTCCCATAAAAAGAGGACCCCCTTCAATAAAAAAACGTAACATAATTTTTCAGTTTAATTTGTTGCTACAAAAATACCTAAGCGCAGGGGAAGATCAAAGGTCAAAACCATTCCTGTAGGTGTCAAATCCGCCCGTGAAGCTCCCGGGCAATAGCTGCATGTCAAAAATCATCCCGAATTGACTACTTTTGGGTATGAAAAAGTATTTCAGCCTAGCATACTGGTTTGGGGTTATGCTGTTGATGAGCTTTGTCTTTACCAGTGTGGTGGACGGGTATTCAAAAGCCCTCTTGCTGGCCATTATGTTCCTGCCCGGGGCATTACTGGCCAAATACCTGATGCAAGACCTGTCCTTTGAGAACAAGCGCAAAGGCATACTGCACAGTATCTGCCTGGCCGTTTCCACCCTGCTAACAGAATACCTCTGTATCATTTTTACCAGCTTTTACCTGTTCAAACTCTTTCCGGAGAACCTGCCGGACCTGATCTTCAATCCGGTACTCATATGGCTTCTTCTGGCTGCTTTTATTGCATTGGAACGCGTCATAGAACATTATCTCATCAAGACCGTTCCGCCCGATGAATACATCACATTCATTTCGGATCGGAAAAAAGTATCGGTCAAGGTGGTCTCCATTCTTTTAGTGGAATCAAGAGATTCGGAAGTCCTGATCCAGATGACTGATCAAACAGTTTACCGCACCAAAATGAAAATATCGCAATGGGAATCGGTACTCGACGACCGGTTTATCAGGGTGCACCGTTCTTACATAATCAATAAAAACCATATTACCCATCAAACCTCTAACGAGATTACCTTGGGAGATCGGACCATAGAAATTTCCCGAAAATACAGGGAATCTTTCCGTAAGCTCATTCCAGGGAATCCAGCCTGAAATATTTCACTTCCGGGAGTCGCTCCCAGGCACCCCTGGTAAAGTCAGGGATACATACCGGCCGGCCGTTGTTTGCCACCGAAGTTCTGGAAAGTTCAATAATCGCACTCCATTCGGCGGCATCGTACACATCCATATCCAGCGGAAGTCCGTTGCGAAGGCAATACACCAGCCGGTAATCCATAATGAAATCCATCCCTCCGTGCCCACCAACCTCTTTGGCCTTCTGCCCCACTTCCCTGACAATTGGATGTTCGTAAAGGCGGAGCAGTGAATCCAATGCAGCGTCCGAAAGGAATCTGTGCCCGTCAGGTTCCAGGGCGATCCCGGGCCTCGGGTATTTTTGTGCAAAACCTTTGGTTCCGCTGATCGTGTGGAGGCGGCTGTACGGCCTCGGGCTGGTCACATCGTGCTGCAGCATAATGATTTTCCCCTTTACGGTTCTGATTACCGAGGTGTTCATATCGCCGTTCAGGTATTCTGTCCGGGCATAATCAGAATCTTCACCGAATGTCTCGCGAGCATAGGCAGTCATGCCAAACTGCGCAGAGGATACCGATACCAGGTAATCCATCCGGTCCCCGCGATGGATATTGAGGATATGAGCTATGGGGCCGAGGCCGTGCGTGGGATAGAGATTTCCGTTTTCCCGTTCATTGTGCTTCAGGCGCCACATATCCCAATAACCACCTTTCTCCCTGAAATTCAGAGAGCGAAGGTCGTGGATGTAAGCTCCCTCGGTATGCACGATTTCTCCGAATAATCCCTGTTGTGCCATGTTCAGGGTAGCCATCTCAAAAAAATCATAATTGCAGTTCTCCAACTGAATGCAGTGACGGCGGGTCTTCTCGGCCGTGTTGACCAATTGCCAGCATTGCTCAACAGTCAGCGCCGCCGGCACCTCCAATGCCACATGCTTCCCGTGCTCCATGGCATAAACACCGATAGGAGCATGCAGGTCCCAGTGGGTGCACACATACACCAAATCCACATCGGCCCGTTCGCAAACCCGCTTCCAATCCTCGGGCCCGGTATAAGCCCCGGCTTTAGGAAATCCTTTAGCGGTAAGGACATCGTTAGCCTTGTCCACATTTTCAGGCACTACATCGCAAAGAGCTACCACCCGGACACCGTCCAGGAAAGTATACCGGTATACCGCCCCCGACCCCCTCATTCCCAGGCCGATAAAAGCAATGCGCACCGTATCCAGAGGCTCGCACCTGAGTTCAAGCACGTCTGTAACACCCGGCTCACGCGGATGAACCGGAAATCTGATCAAATCTTGGCTATTGTTGCATGATAGCAGAAACACAGCCACTAAAAGTGCCGATGTTATACTGATAATTCTTTTCATAACAATGGATTTTGTGCTCAAATATCGGGATTTTTTTAGTGTGCGTTGCACACACCTCACTCCTTCCGGGGTGATCTTAAAAATGAAACCGAGGGAGGTGATGTGGTCAAAACCGGGATGCATAGCGTTCCGGCAGGAAGTAGTAGAATTTAAGCATTATTTGTTTTGACGTTCACTTTCACTACTGGTTATAGAGAAGGATTTACTACGGTAACAAATGCCCTGGAGCAGGTCTGTGATCTGATACTCCAGGCTTGCCATACCTTCGTTTAGGTTCCACGCGTTGGTATATACCACCACCGTAAAATCGGCAACCGGATCACAGGCCATAAAGGTTAGATACCCTTTCTGTGCCCCGCTGTGTCCGTAACCCAGATTGTTGGTATACAACAACCCGCACCCGTATCCTCCCGCTTTCTGTGTGCCTGTAGATATACAATTCATCATCAGACTGTTAACCGTGTAGTAACTGAGTATACCCTTACCCGACAACAGTTTTCTCAGAAACCGGGAAAGATCGTTGGGCGTGGTTACCATATTCCCTTCGGCCACAAAGGCCGACATATTGGAAGTCGTAATCTCATATGATTCATTTTCAATTAAAAGAAATCCGTTTATTCCGGGATCCGCTATCACTTGGTCTGCCCCCGATACCGGCATATAAGAATGATACATCCCCATGGGCTGCAGAACATGTTTTTCCAGAAAATCCTTATAAGACATTCCGGTGACCCTTTCTATGATCTTACCCAGTATGGAATACCCCGTATTGGAATAATGGTAATCACTGTCCGGGGCGAAATAACTCAGCCCGGTCTCGGCCACCACATGTATGAGTTCATCAAAATGGAAGGTATGTTCCGGTTCTTTGTCCAATATGTAATAAATATAATTCAGCTCTTTATAAGGTACATCTGCGGACACCGTAGGGGGAATGCTATCATTGGCCACATCAAAGACCCCAGCCCTGTGACGAAGCAGATCCAGAATGGTGATCCGGTCTTTGTAAGGGATATCAAATCCAGGCCCGTCGGGCAGATACGTTTGATTGGTCCCGGGAATGGTGTCGGTTATAAGGTCTGTAATACGCAGTTTCCCCTGTTGATGCAGCAACAAAATGGCCGTGGCCGTAAATGTTTTGGTACAGCTTGCCGCCCTGAAATGGGTTTGCGCAGTTACTGTGCTCTCCACTCCGGCCATTAGAAAATACTCTTCCCCACCCCCGATCACCTTAAGCACCAATCCTCCGGGATACTCCGGGTACTGGTCCGTATAGTCTTCATACACTGACTCCAGCATTCCCTTAAGTGCTTGATATTTAGTATGGTACGATGTGCTTGCGGCGTCGAACTTGTAACACCCCGTGGTTATGATCACAAAGATCAACGACAAACAGAAATAGTTAGTTTTCATATAAGAAGGTTTAACTTTCAGAAAATGAACTCTGTAAAATTATGATTTTTTTGAGTGTGTGGCAACTCTATCCAATAAATTGTGTGTAGTTTTGCTGCCATTCGAAATCTGAAAACTGGTTATCGCTTCCTGCAAACGGCTCAAAAATGGGAAACCGGATACCCGGTAACTGCAGCATTTATGAAATTCCTGTCGCAATAATATGTTTCATTTTTAGTCGGCCTTTTCGCTATAGAGCTCATTAAGAGCCAAGTTTATTAAGAATGCATTGATCTTGCTGGTCATGCGTCTATAATTTTTAATTGTGGCGGATTTTGTTTCCGTAAAGGGGAGATACATTACCTGCCAGAAATCCACGTTGTCCAAACTCAAAACTATCCCCATTGAGGCTTCATCCATAGTCATCGCGTTGATAAAATAATAATAATCCCCATCCGTTCCATAATACAGGTATCTTTCATCCAAATGGGAAGCCAAGGGAGTTGTGTATTCTGTTTTGACAATGACTGCCGTAAATTCCAATCTGTTGTTTTCGTCAAAGAGGTAAATAACATAGGGAGCAGCCGTCGAATAATTATAATAAGATATACCTGCATCTGTTTCTTTATAGGGGGCTCCCAATTTTTGCACCAGAGCTGTCCTGGTGATTCCAAAATCCAAAACAGGGTCCGGATACAAATTGTACACCGGATTTACATGAACCGTAATGTCCTTTATCTCATTGCCATTGTCGAGTCGCACACTGGTTGATCCTACATGATTGGCAGCAACCAGCCCGGTCACCGAAACCCTGGCAATAAAGGGATCGCCGGATTGGTAGGTTATGGCCGTTTCTGAACTTGCATCAATTTGCCATGTATTGCCCACCGACAAATTGATCACAGTTGTATTAAGTATAATACCACGCCCCTGATCATCTTCAATAACAGGAGATTCATGCGGAGTACAAGAACATAATAATAAAACGGCACAAAATAATAAGATTGTTTTTCTCATGACTAAATATTTAAGTGTTAGGTTTTTCAGGGTCTGAAGATATGTCTTGCCACAAAGATATAAGGCCACTTCGCCAAACTATGACGTAATGATATTACTAAGCAAGGTTGTTTTTATTTTTCTTATATAAAATATTTCACTATTTTTAAAAACTGTTTTTCAAAAACCAATCCATTTGGATGCATCCAAATGGAATTACATATTAATTATAAACTAAAACTAAATCTGATGAAGAAAATTAGATTTTTATTGCTCATTCCCCTAATGGCTTTATCGGTACAGGTATTGGCGCAAAATATTACTGTATCCGGTACCGTTACTGATGGTTCTACAGGAGACCCTCTTCCATATGTCACAGTGCATATTCAGGGGACAACAGCCCGAACATCAACTGATGATTTTGGGAACTACTCATTATCAGTTCCGGTTAACAGTATTTTGGTCTTCAGCTCAATTGGTTATAAAACCATGGAAGTTCCTGTTAGTAACAGGGCTACGATTAATGTTGAACTTAATCCGGATGTTACTTTTTTGGATGACGTTGTTGTTGTTGCTTACGGACAAGCAAAAAAAGAATCAATAACCGGAGCTGTTTCTGCATTTAGTGCCGCCGATATAGAGAAAAGGTCAATGGCAAGTGTAGCCGGTGTTCTGGATGGTGCCGCAACAGGTGTAATTGTTGTAAATACTGGAGGTCCGAGTTCTACTCCTACTATCAGAATCAGAGGATTTTCGACAATTACTGGAAGCAACTCCCCGCTCTATGTCGTGGACGGAGTACCATTTGCGGGTAACATTTCCGATATTAATCCCAACGATGTGGAGAACATATCAGTACTGAAGGACGCGGCTTCAGCTGCCCTGTACGGGAATCTTGCCTCAAACGGAGTAATTCTGATTACTACAAAAAAGGGTAAGAGTTCTAAGGTAGGAGTCCGAGCAAATGTACGTGCCGGAGCATACAGCTGGGGACAAGCCGAGTTTGAAAAATTAGGCGCAGAAGAATGGATGGAGACAATGTGGCTGGGTTACAGGAACAACCTAATGTCAAATCCGGATATGAAATATTCGATGGAAGCCGCTAATGATTATGCAACTAAATATTTAGTTGAAAATTATTTAGGTTATAATATATTTGATAAACCCAAAGATCAACTATTTGATGCGAACGGCAAACTTGTTGCCAAGATGCTTCCTGGTTACACAGACCTCGATTGGTGGGATGCTGTTTCAAGAGTAGGACTGTATCAAGACTATACAATTAGTGCTGACCATGCTACGGATAAGAGCAGTTACTTTATCTCTGTAGGTCACCATAATAACGAAAGCAATGTTATTGGCAGCGGTTATATGAGGTTTACAACTAATGCAAACATTACTGTTCGTCCAAACAAATGGTTAAGCGGAGGAGTTAAGGTCAACGCTTCGTATCAGGAAACCGACAATATTAGTGAAGGTTCTACAGCTTATGTTAATCCGATTTATTATGGACGTTTTATGTCTCCAATTTATCCAATATATGTGCATGACATGCAGACCGGAGAGTTCATTTTGGATGAAAACGGCAATAAAATTTATGACAGAGGGAACTATCATGACGGCATTACCCGTAATCAGAACCTGGACAGACACATATTATGGGAGTTGGATTTAAATCGGAATAAAACTTACAGAACCACTGCCACCGGTAATGCCTGGTTTAACATCAATTTCCTAAAAGATTTTGATTTTAAAATGTTATTCGATTACAGCTTGCGCAATTCGGAAAACAGAACATATAACAATGCCATCATTGGAGACGGAGCCGGTAACGGAGGAAGAGCAAGCAGAAGCATATACCGCTACACAACTTTTACCGCTCAACAGATACTCTCGTGGAACAAGACGATTGGTGATATGCATAATTTCTATGTAATGGCTGCACATGAGAATTACTATTACAACTATGTTTATACGGATTTGTACAAGACAAAAGAAGTTTTCCCCAATAAATATGAGCTAATAAACTTTACTGAACTCGTTCGAATGGACGGCTATGATAACAATCTTAGAAGAGAGAGTTATTTAGGGACTATTAAATATAACTATGACAATAAATATTATTTAGATGCCATGTTGCGTGGTGATGGGTCTTCAAAATTCCATCCGGATAACAGATGGGGTATCTTCTGGTCAATAGGCGCTACCTGGTCTATTCACAGAGAACCGTTTATGGCATTGGTAAATTTTGTGGACGCACTAAAGCTCAGAGCATCATACGGTCAGGTGGGAAATGACAGCGGTGTTGGCACTTATGCCTGGTATGGCCTATATTCAAATGCTAAAAATGGTGGTCTTGGCGCATCATACAAATCGCAAAATGAAGCACAAAATATTGTATGGGAATCTTTAAATTCAATTTCAGTAGGACTAGAGGGCCGGTTATTCAATAGATTTAATTTTGAACTGGACTATTACCAGAAAATTTCAAAAGATCTTTTATTTAGCGTGAGAAGACCTTTGTCGGTAGGTTCTACTACAAGTTCTTCCAGTATGTCTCCCACTCAGACTATCAATTTTGGCAGTATGTCAAACAGAGGTATTGAGCTAACGATTGATGTTGATGTGATCAGAACAAGAGACTTTACGTGGAATCTTAACTTAGTGACAACATGGCAAAAAACCACTGTCGGGAAGCTGCCGCAAGCGCTTCTGGACGAGGACGGCGGATACGTATCGGGTAATAAGAGATACCAGGAAGGAATGCCATACATGGCATATTGGGTTTATGATTTTGTAGGAATTGACCAGATGACAGGTCTGTCTTTATACAACATAGATGACAAGCGATTCTTTGTTGGTGCAGAAAATCAAGAGGACGGCAAAACACAGGTTCCTGAAGAATATGTAGTTAATATTGGAGATAAACATTATACGGCTCACTATACATATGCTTCCAGAGGTTGGCTTAATGGTGGAGCCACCTCTCTTCCGACATTGTTCGGAGGTTTAGGGACTTCTCTTAGATGGAAGAACTTTGATTTCAGTATTAGTTTTTCATATGGTATAGGAGGCTACGCGACTTCCGGTCCATGGAATAGTTTGATGTCCGTTTCCTCCAGTCCATCGGCAATCTCTAAAGAAGTCAAAAAATCCTGGAACGGAGTGCCGGAAGGAATGACTCCTGAATCTCCAAATAGAATTAACCCGGATGGATTGCCCAAAATAGATTATTACACCAACTCGTGGAAAACTACAACTGCTATTTCTCATATGCATAGCAAAACTTATTTAAATATCAAGAATATCCATCTGGCGTATAATTTCTCGAAAAAAGCTGTTGATAAAATTGGAGTTTCCGGTATCAACATTAATTTAAATGTAGATAATGCCTGGTTATTTACTTCTTTACCCGGATTGAATGTTTATAGCACCGGCGGTGGAGATGATAACGTATTTGGTACAAACAGAATTTTCACGTTAGGACTTAATTTGAGATTCTAAAAATGATTGAGATTATGAAAAAAATACTTAAACCAGTTGTTTTACTCAGCATGTTGTTTTTATGGAGCTGTGGAAAGGATTATCTAAACACAACTCCTACTTCTTCTACCAGTGGAGGAACCATATTTGAAACAACAGAAAATGCTAAACTTGCTGTAAATGGATTGTCTAAATTAATGACAAGACAATATATTGGAAGCCAAGGATTTAATGGTGAAGGTACAATTAAGTTATACTTTGGTGAATATCCGGGACAAAACTTTACCGTTAATCTTCCTGGTTGGGTAAACGTTATTGGAGGTAACAATCATGATAATAACAATTCAACATATACTCAATATCCCTGGTATTATTATTACATGATAATTGGTAACGCCAATTCGATAATTGCCAATATCGATGATGCCGTAGGTCCTGATTATGAAAAAGAGTATATTAAGGCACAAGCTCTGACTTACAGAGCCTATTGTTACTTAATGTTAATGCAGCTATACTCTTATCGTTGGACAGATACACAAAACGGAGAGACTTTCGGCGTAGTATTAAGATTGGACCCCGGCGATGAAGATCTGCCCATTTCTCCGGCAAAAACGGTATACTCACAAATATACAAAGATCTGGATGATGCCATATCGCTTTACAGCTCTTCCGGACTAGAGCGAAACAGCAGTCATAATTTTGAAGTTAATGTTGATGTGGCTTACGCTGTTTATGCCAGAACCGCAATCACCATCGCAGACTATTCTAAAGCTTTGGAAATGGCAGGAAAAGCACGTCAAAAATACCCTATGATGAGTGTTGCTGAATACAAAGCCGGTTTCTCCGAGCCTAACAAAGAATGGATATGGAGTGTATATGGCGCCAGCGATGAAACATTATATTATTATCACTATTTTGCTTATATTGGATACAACTCAAACGCTTCTGCTGTAAGAACGTATCCTAAGAGAATGGCCATGTTGCTATATAACAAAATACCGGAGACAGATATTCGCAAAGATCTGTTCCTGGATCCTAAAGACATGTCCTGGAATAAAAATACAGGGTTAGGCGGCAGTGTACTAAAGAAATATGCCTTTCAATTATATCCCGATCTGTATTCTACCGCAAATGTTCATGCGTATATGAACTTCAAATTCAAATGTATTGATTACCCTGGAGTCGGACATATCAATAATTTCCGCTCTTCCGAGATGTTGTTGATTGAAGCCGAAGCCAACTATTTCCTTAATAACATTTCAGCAGCTCAAAAATGTCTGGAGGAGTTAACAAGAGACACTGGCAGGGATCCCAATTATTCCTGTACAAAAACAGGTCAGGATCTTCTTGAGGAAATTAAGTTGTACAGAGGTATTGAGCTTTGGGGTGAAGGTTTTGACTGGTTCGATAAAAAGAGATGGGGTGATACTTTGATAAAAAGAAATTATGAGAATGGTGACAGTTTCCATAATGACCTGACCGGAATAATCAAACCCGAAGACAAGAATAAATGGACCTGGGTTGTACCACGCCTCGAGTCTGACTACAATAAAGAAATTAGCTTCTAAAAAATGAAAGAAGCCGGCTAAAAAGTGATTTTTAGCCGGCTTCTTTCATTTAAGGATTACATCCGGCATACTTTTATTCACAACGTCCTGTCGCCAAGTCGCCCACTCTTTCCGTTTCATCTTGTAAAACCGTTTTCCGTGATTACTTTTGCAAATGAAAATAGAATTTTCTACTAAAGATAAACCTCAGGAATGGTTTCAAACCATCGCCCGACAATTTGAAGTGAATATCTCCAATGATACAATTGAGATACCTGCCTCAGTAGGAAAAGGAGTTTTCAAACAAATATATTTCTTTGAGGGTTTAACCCTTACTTATCTTCATTTTAAGCTCTATGAACCGTTGGAGTTTATCAGGCATTCAATAAAAGATGCCCAACTCTTTCCAATTATGTTTTATGCACAGGAAACTCTTTTAGAGCAAAACATTGACGAACATAATAAATTAATCGGATACCATACTTCTAATGGAATATTCATGCCATCTCCGCAAACAGGAGCCAAATGGTTGTTGCCATCAGGTATCGAAGGATTCCATGTTACCCTGACGATCGAAAAAAACTGGGTGCTTCAAATGCTCGAAGGTCAGGAATCCTTGTATCTCGTCACCCTGTTAAAATCGGGAAAACCGTTTTATCTTTTTGAGTTCCTTTCTCCAACCATGAAACAAATCATAGACATGATCCATGCTGTCATTCATTCAAAAGATAAACTTCAGAATTTTAAACTCCACCAACAGAGTATGGAACTTCTGAATCTTTTTATCGAACAGCTTGAACAAAGAACTACCGGTCATGATTTTTCGGGAGTCGATCCGCGTGATGTGCAAAAACTTTTTGATGTAAGGAAACAATTATTGGACAACCTTATCCGTATTCCTTCTTTAAAAGAGTTGTCATTGAGCTCAGGAATGAGTATCAGTAAATTACAGAAATGTTTCCAACAAGTATTTGGGAAAAGCATATCGCAGTATGCTTTGTCTGAAAAGATGAACCTTGCGAAGCAAATGCTTGACACAAAAAAGCATTCTGTTTCCGAGGTGGGTTATCGGATAGGCTATTCCAACCTTAGCCATTTTGCCAAAGCATTTAAGAATGAATTTGGCATGAACCCCAAAAGTTATCTCAATCATTTATAAATAATTTTTTAGGGGCAATCATATCATTTTTACGGTTATTTTAACCGTAAAAGTCAACCTATCTTTGTCGTTCATCATGAATGACAGGAATATGGTATCAGTTATATTATTTCAAAAATCAGGATTCAGTCAATGCTTAACTCTTTTAACTTTTCTGGTTTTCCCATTCACGCTCCATTCCCAGGATTTGTTCGAAAGTTCGTTTTTCGAGAGTGATTCCTCCAGGCAAGCGAATTATCAGCTAGGCGGGTATTTCCGTAGTGGCATATTTGGTAACGAAAATACCATCCGGGAAAAATATGTGGAAGGAACCTGTAAACTGGTTATTACGGGTAACAAATATGGGAATGCTCAGGCAGAGATGCGTTACCGGGCATCCAACGGCATCAATGGCGAAAACAACGGATTCTGGCTGCGTGAAGGCTATGTAAACCTGTATTTCGGGAAATTTGATTTCCGTATTGGGCAGCAAGTTGTGGTGTGGGGGCGTGCTGACGGATTTAATCCCACTAATCATATTACACCGACCGATTTTATCGTTTTTTCGCCGGATGAGGACGATAAACGACTTTCAACCTTTATCGCCAAAGGGACATACAACTGTTACCCCTTCAAATTGGAAATGGATTGGATCCCGGGGTACAAAGCTTCGATACTGCCTTTTGGCAATGCCAGCCTGCCAACAGGGGTAAGCCGGGGAGAAGACCACACACCCTCTTTAAAATGGAAAAACAGTTCTTTCGGGGTAAAACTCGATTGGGAAAAACCTACGTTCGACGGTTCAGTTTCCTATTACAAAGGGTATCACAAAATGCCCGGGTTAAACTATGCTTGTTCGTCGGGCGGTGCGGAAATCTTTACGCTCCCTTGGAAAACCCAGGTTTTCGGAACTGATTTTTCGACTGCTGCCGGGAGTTTCGGGTTGCGAGGCGAATGCGCCTTCACACTTCCCGACAGCGAACCGGATTCTTTATTTTCAAGCCCGTGCAAACAATTGGAATACACGCTGGGGGTCGACCGCGAATGGGGTAATTTCAGCCTCATTGTTCAATATGTAGGAAAATATATTTTCGATTTTGATAAAGAAATAACAGCACAAACGCCTTTGGCAAAAGAAGTCATCAGGTATAACCGGATGCTTTTTTCACAACTCGAAGCGTGGAACCATTCCGTTTCCATCCGGCCTTCTATCAGTTTGATGCACGAAACCCTGAAATGTGAAATGTTTGGGTTGGTCAATTTCAGTACCGAAGAATGGTTTCTGATGCCCAAAGCCACCTATTCCATTTCCGATGCTTTGACATTTTGCATCGGAGTTCAATTATTTGGGGGCGGTACGAATACACTGTATGGCTTTATTAAAAAAAGCAGGAATAGCGGGTTTGCAGAGCTTAAACTATCATTTTGAAATCATTAAATGTCATTAGCGTATGAACAAATTAGCAGCATTTGCCATTCGTTTCCGGTGGATGATTATATTCGTCTTTCTGGCTATCACCGGGGTTATGTTTATGCAACTGAAAAAAGCACACTTCAACCCCGATATGCTTACTTATTTGCCCGAGGATATGCCTTCGCGCGTTCATCAGAAAGAAATAGAAAAGATTTTTGGCGGCACCGAAATGGTGATGGTGGTTTTCAGGACCGATGATGTGATTAACGAAACCACTTTAATCCGTGTAAAAACCATTTCACGGGAGATGAAAAAAATGAAAGGCATTGAAAAAGTGATGTCGGTTTTTGACCTGAAACAGGTCAGGAGCGAAGGCGATGCCATGGTGGTTGATCCCGCAGTGAAAACAATTCCGCACACACAATCAGAAACAGAGACCATTAAAAAAGAGCTTGCCGGCAACGACCTGGTTTATGGCAGCGTGGTATCGAAAGATTTTACCACTACTGCCGTCATCGGGATGCCTGAACCCGGGATGCCCGACAAAGTGGTGGTTGAACAGTTAGAAGGATTGATAAAAAAATATCCGGGGCCGGAAGAAACTTTTCTGGGTGGTGCACCTTATATGCGTGTTCAAAACGGGGCAAACATGCAACGGGATATTACTACATTATTGCCGTTGGGCATCCTGTTTATGTTGCTGTTCTTATTGGTTAGTTTCCGACAATGGATGGGAGTATGGCTGCCTTCTGTGGTTGTTATTTTTTCCATTTTTATTTCTTTAGGCTTCATTCCTTTATTTGGATGGGATTTCACGGTAGTTACCATCATTTTGCCGGTCCTGCTGATTGCTACCGCTAATAGTTATGGCGTACATATGTTATCGCATTATCAGGACGATAATTATCCCGGTAATTCCTTTTCAAAAAAAGAAATATCGATTCGTATGGCCGCCAGCCTGGGTAAACCCATTCTTCTTGCAGGCCTTACCACTATGGCAGGGTTGCTCTGTATGTTGGGACACATTCTTATTCCGGCATGGCAATTGGGAGTTTTAGGTGCCGTAGGGATTGCCGTTGCCCTTATGGCCAGCCTGCTGTTTATACCTGCTATAAGCTCGCTGCTTCCCAAACCGAAGCCTGTTGTAACCCCTGCCAATACCCAAGGCAATAAGGGATTCCTGCACAAAATGCTCTTATTCATAAGCCGTCTGGTTATTGAGAAATCCCGTACCGTAATTTTCTCTCTGCTTGCTATCACGTTGGCTATCTCTTTGGGCGTATTTAAATTATCGGTCAATACAAACCCTGCCAGACTATATCCTGATGGGCACCCGGCTAAGGTTTCATCGAAAATAATGAATGAGAAGCTTGGAGGTTTTTGCCCGTTTTCAGTTGTGTTCGAAGGCAATCTGAAAGAACCCGGCCTGCTTACTAAAATTGACAGTCTGGAAAAAGAGATAATGAAAATGCCGGAAGTGGGCGCCACCCAGTCAATTGCGAAGGTAACCCGCCAGATAAGCAGGGCTTTGAACAGCCCCGGCGATACGCTTTACGATAAAATTCCCTCTTCCTGCGAGGCTGTTTCACAATCTTTTGAATTATACCTGATGAACGGAGATCCCGATGATTTGGAAAAAATGGTGGACTTTCACTTTGAAAAAGCCCTGTTGCTGGTGCGCTTTAAAGAAATGGACACTCCTGTTTTACGAAAGTGTGTGAAAGAGATCAAAACAATGGTTAAAGATATACCCGAAGTAAAATTTACCGGAGGTAATGCCGATGTGTTTTCGGAGATGGACAGGCGCGTGGTTAACGGTCAGTTTATCTCCCTGGCCATGTCAATCATTGTCGTTTTTTTCATATTATCTGTGTCATTTCGTTCTGTTAAAGGAGCGGCCTTACAAACCATACCCCTTTTAATGGCGATGCTTATATTGTTTGGTATGATGGGCTTTGCCGGAATCGAGCTTAACTTTACTACAGCATTGCTCTCTTCCATTATGATAGGAGTAGGCATCGATTATACCATTCACCTTGTATGGAGTTGCCGCGAAAAATGCATAAATGGAATTGATGTTGTGAAAGCCATACAGCAAACCATTCATACTTCGGGCAGGGGGATCATCCTGAATGCTGTTTCCGTCATTGTCGGTTTTACCGCTCTTATCTTTTCCTCTTTCCTCTCCGTTCGATTCTTCGGGATACTGATGGTTGTCATCATTTTCACTTGCTTGATTGGGGGGATGCTTCTGGTTCCGGCCTTGTGCATGGTTTTAAAACCAAAATTCCTTGCGCCCGGGCCTAAAAAATAATGTGGAATCAATTAAAAATAGACGTATGAAAAAAATTACATTAACAGCAGTTATCCTTTTTATAAGCGGCATTAGTAATGTAGCATCATCACAAACGCCTACAGCTAAAGAGGTACAGCACAAAAGTATTGAAGTAACCCGGGTAACGGGAACCGAGGCCATCTCGACCCTTATTATCATTGGAAAAAACGGAGAAAAACGGGTTCGAAAAATGTCTATGTTAAGTAAGTTATACGATAACGGGCTGACTGAGAAAAAAATGGTAAAGTTTACCGAGCCTGCCGATGTAAAAGGTACCGGGTTCCTCTCGTACGATTATCACGACAAACCCGATGACAAATGGATTTTTATGCCGGCTCTGCGTAAAACCCGACGGATCATCAGTTCCGAGAATGCCAAAAGCTTTATGGGCTCTGAATTCTCGTATGCTGATATGGCATTGCCAACAGTCGAAGATTTCAATTACAAATTCCTGACCGAAGAAACAGTAAACGGCGAGGCCTGTTATGTTTTGGAGATAATACCCAAAAACAAAGACAGTGAAGAAGAAAATGGCTTTTCTAAAAAGATTTCCTACATCGGGAAAAAAGATTTTGTAATCAGGAAAGCGGTTTACTTCAATCTTACCGGTGAAAAAGAGAAAGTAATGACTGTGAAATCAATTACAGAGGTTGATACAAAAAACCACCGCTATAAGCTGAAAGAAATAGAGATGATCAACCTGCTTAACAACCGGAAATCGATTTCAACCATTGAACAGATAAAATTTAACCCGCATATACCGGATGATTATTTTACCACAAGATATGTAGAAAAATAACGCACCGCTGCTGCCTGTTTTGTATGCTTCTGTCATCAGTGCCGGTTTGGGTTTGGGGTTGTTATTCCCTTACCTCCTGAATTGTATTTCCAATCATGTGTCTCAATCTTTGTCAGTAAAAGCAATGTCAGTAGGCATGGCCTGTGCATGGTTCGGACAATTTATATCTCCTTTGTTTTTTGGAGGTGTTGCAGCTGTGACCGGGATGAACATGTCGTCGGTTTTTCTTTTGATTTCAGCTCTCATGATCCTGCTTGCATGGGCAATCATGACTGTTCGATTCATTGCTGTCCGGTTAAACCGGTAATTAGATCTCTATATCCCTTGTCAAATACTTGTACATAAAATTCAAAAAATATCTTTTGCTTTTGAATCAAAGTCTTCATATATATGCAAACCGACGGTCGGTCTTTATTCAATGATCAAAACTATCATAAATGACCCACCACCCTGCCGACAACCCAACATAGCTGTTTTTCTAAAAACAGCCATTATGGGCTGATTGTAAAATATCACCCAAATATGGCTGTTTATTTCAATCCTTTCTATTACCTTTGCAACTACATTCATATTTAAAAGTCGTAAAGAATGAATATAAAAGGAGTTATAACCGGAGATATTGTATCTTCATCTACTATCAAAGCAGAGTGGCGCGATACACTATTACGGGTATTGCAAGAAATTGTCGATGAACTGAAAACAGTTTCCGATTTGAAAATCGAGTTTTTCAGAGGAGACAGTTTCCAAATTCTCGTGGATAACCCCGAGAAAGTTTTGGATATAGCCATATTATTCCGTGCAGCCCTGATGAGTCGTACTCCTACGGGAAGTAAGCAGTTATGGGATGCTCGTATGGCGATAGGTGTTGGCGCGGTTGCCTTCCTTTCAGAAAGCATTATTGTGTCAGATGGAGAAGCTTTTCGCCTTTCCGGGAGATCGATGGATCTCATCAAAAAAAGAAAACTGACCATACACACAAGGTGGACAAATATGAACGAAGAATTGAAAGTCAGTACAGCTTTTGCCGATGATATTGTTTCTCATTGGACACAGGCACAAGCCGAAGTTATTTTTATGAGTTTACTACACGATATGCCTCAAAAGAAAATAGCTTTGAAAATCGGCAAAACTCCCCAGACTATCAGTAAGCTATTGGGATTAGCCAAAGAGTATCTGATCAAACTCTACTTAGAACGGTATCACAGTCTCATCTCCAAAGAAATTGCGCCGTGAACTTAATCATCTTGTTACGATTGGTATGTGCCCATCTTATTGGCGACTTTACCTTACAGACAGACAAAATTTGTGAGGGAAAGAAATCAGAAGGAGGTAAGAGGATATACTATCTGATGCTACATAGTTTCATCCATGCGGTACTTGCCTACCTGTTTGTGGCACAATGGAAGAATTGGATTATTCCCGTTGTTGTCTTTACCACTCATCTGCTGATAGACCGGTTTAAAAACAATAAGGGAAAGGAGAAAGAATTAAAGACATTTATCATCGACCAAATGGCTCATCTTTTCATCATTCTTTTTTTATGGGCAGTATTCTTTACAGACCTTTCTCATTGGATAATTATATTTGAGAATGGTCGTTCCGGTCAATTTTGGGTTATTGCCTCTGCCTATCTTCTCATACTTCAACCTTCCTCTCTTCTTTTGGGAATGTTCATCAAGAAATGGACACCCAATGAAATAGAGGATAAGAGTCTTCCCAATGCCGGGAAATGGATTGGATATTTGGAGCGAATACTGATACTGACCTTTATCCTGACAGGAAAAATAGAAGGAGTAGGATTCTTGTTGGCTGCAAAATCCGTTTTCCGCTTCGGTGAATTAAACAAGGCACAGGAAATCCGCACAACAGAATATGTACTGATCGGCACTTTGGCAAGTTTCACAATAGCAGTGCTTTTAGGACTGGGTGCTAAATGCTTGTGTGATTAACAGCAACCGATGTCATCAGTGCCGGTTTGGGTTTGGGGTTGTTATTTCCGTACCTCCTGAATTGTATTTCCAATTTTCTTTTGATTTCAGCTCTCATGATCCTGCTTGCATGGGCAATCATGACTGTTCGATTCATTGCTGTCCGGTTAAATCGGTAATTAGATCTCTATATCCTTTGTCAAATACTTGCACATAAAATTCAAAAAATATCTTTTGCTTTTGAATCAAAGTCTTCATATATTTACAAACCGACGGTCGGTCTTTATTCAATGATCAAAACTATAGTAAATCACTCTATGAACATAGAACTCATTCATAAACTTACCCATAAACCCCGACTCTATGAGAAGGGAAATTCCGTGATGTGGACAGACCCGTATATCTCTAAACAGTTGCTTGAGCTATTACCTGATAGCGATTGTTGGAATGGAGAGAATGTAACATTTTATCGATCAAAAAAAGAATAGCCAAACGAACATGACTGAGAAGAAAGAGAAAAGAATGAATGAGATTATTGAAGCAGCAATCACGGAGTTTATTGAAAAAGGGTATGAGTTCGCTTCAATGGAGAGTATTGCCAATAGGGTAAAATTAAGTAAGGGAGGCTTATATCACCATTTTAAGAATAAGGCTGAAATTCTTTATATGGCAAATGTAAAATTGGCAGAACCGGTTCACGAACTGATGCTCCGCATTGAGGATAACCTTTCCATTGCAGAGGGCTTAAAGGTTTTCGTTACGGATTACCTACATTATTGGAATCAACATAAACCGGAACTCAGGCTCTATTTTCTCACGATGAACGAATCGTTCTCCAATCCTCAAATATTGCATTTTTACAGGAAATCATCACAACAAACATTTGAGTATTTTGCCGCCCTTTTTGCAAAAGGACAAACGCTCGGTGTGTTCAAAGAGGGCAATGCCCAAGCTATGGCAATTTCGTTTATCTCATGCCTTGATGGCTTTTTGGGATACCTGCTTTTAAACCCTTCCATTTCACTTCCCGATATTGAAAAAGAGATCCAGCATACTTTTATTCACAATGCCCTAAAATAATGGGGGAAATTATGGTTTTGAGGATATCAGAAAATGGTTTGTAAAAAATATGTATCATGAAACAACCATGACGTTATAGACGTCCAAGTGCATGAAAAAAGAGGTAATCGTATCTTTGTGAGCAATAAAACAAAATAACGATGGATCCTCAAATAAGTTTCAATCAAGTCGTATCCAGGGGATGCGGAAACCCGGGAGTTCGGGACCTTCACGCGCTCTTTGACAGAAATGAAAGACTGGTTATTGGAAAACGGGGTCACACACGTGGCCATGGAAAGTACGGGGATTTATGGGAAGCCTGTTTATCATGTACTTGAACCGACATCCTTAAAAGTTTGGATAGTCAATGCCCGTCACATCTACCTTTTGGGTCTTATCCGGCAAGATATCGCATCGACCGAAGCTGTAATAAAAAACCTTAATGCACGGATCAAAGAGGGGCTTTCCGGTTATGACAACGTTCTTGAGAATCTTAAAGCAATACCGGGCCTGAGTACAAAAACAGTAGAAGATCTTGTAGCAGAAATCAGCTTGGATATGAGCGTTTTTCCGACATAGAAGCACCTGGCATCCTGGGCTGGTATGTGTCCGGGAAACGACGAAAGTGCCGGTAAAAAAAAAGTGGAAGAACTACCCATGGGAACAAACAAGTCAAAGCAGTAATAACGGAAGCAGCGTGGGCTGCAACAAGGACTAAAAATACGTTTTATTCAGCCAGATATCACCGATTGGCAGCAAGAAGAGGCAAAAAGAGACAAGAAGAGAGCCTTGATAGCAGTAGGACATTCGATCCTGAAGAGAGAACTGGAAAAACTCGGCTATGCAGTCCAGCTCACCCAGCCGGAGCCATAGGCAGGATAGAAAAACAAAAAAACCAAAGGTCGATTTTTACTGGTACCCGCTATTTACGAATAGCCAGGAACCCGAACATGAAACTGACCTCAACAGCTAAGCGGCCAAGACTGTGACAAAGAGCACGTGTTAGCATTAGTTTATTAAACCTTTACAGGAATATTTTTGTGGCTACGTTAAGTTTTGGCGGAATGAGTACATATTTTTGAGCACCTTGATTATGTGATATAAAAAATGCCCCCTATTAATATTTAAACGCAATCTCTAGTTGAACAGGTTGATCACATACATCGGGCATTTTTTCGGATCCATTAAAGAGGTCTCGAACCTGAGTCTTATCTGTCAACACCCTGCTGATTACTCTCAGAACATTGAACGTCGTCCTGTTAAGTATGCAGTCGTGCTCAACAATGGCTACCAAACAATATGCGATAACCGCAACATAGATTTGTATTCTAACAGCGTTCTCAGTATTGCCCCAGAAGGACGTTACACGAAGATGCTGCTTTATCCACCTGAAAAGTTCCACTTGCCACCTCTGTTTATACAACAAGGCTATATCACTGGCCTTGAGCACGAAGTTGTTGGTCAGGAACGTGAACGTTCTCTTCAGTTCAGGAGCATAGTAAACTATCCTCCTGAGACTACCCGGATATTTCTTCTTGGTCTGATACCCAGTAAGGCGTATCTTCTGATCAAGCAGAACGTTATCCGTGCCTTCAAGCAAGTCTTCACCATCAACAATCTCATAGTTGAGATGAGACTTCTGTCTGATGACAAAGAACGAGTCGATAATATTGATTCTGTACAGTCTGGCAAGGTCAAAATACCCTTTATCAAAGATGTAGAAAGCATACGGCTCATACGGAATGTCATCCATCGCATTCACATCATGAACTTTAGCCTCCGTGATATGAATGTAAGTCGGTATCTGGGTCACAACGTCAAACAACGTGTGCACCTTGATACCTCCCTTAGTCGTTCGGAAAGCCCACTGAAACAAACTCAAGCAGAGATCAATGGTTGTGGAGTCAAAGGCATAGAACTTTCCATGCAGCATAAACTCCCTATCAAGCCTCTTGCTCTGCGCAAGATTTATCATAAAGTAGGCGAATTCCTCGAATATCCTGTAGTCCCGGTTCGCATTGGCATAGGCAACATTGCTAAGCTTGATGTCTCCGATGCCAAATCCGAGATGGTAATTCTTGTTCTTGATGGCGTCAATGATGCAAATGACCTCCCGGAGGCTGTCGCAGCTGGAAAGTTGTCCAAACATCATTACAAGAAGCTGATTCCAGCATGTGAAGGTCTTCACATACTTGTCTCCGTTATACTTCTTGACAATTCCATCAAATATTCGCTTAGGCAAAAACTCAACGAGTTGACTGAAAAGATATTTTCCGCTGTTCATGCAGTCTGTGATTTCATTCAGACGGCAAAGATCCACAATCAATTCAAATCGACACGCGCCAATTTTGCTTACAACTAATTGTATAATAAATTATTACAAAGAACTAAATTATTTTTCTTTGGACACTAGTGGGATTGATACTGTTTATATGTGTATTGATTTATTTGATTCCTGCAATGATAAAAACACCACATTGAAATCCTGTGAGAAACTTATGTTAACCGTTAACGAATTACTATGAAACCAATTGCCTTCATTTTCTTATTGATATTAATTTCTTTAAGTAGCAATTCTACGCAAAGAGAAACTAATTGCGGTTGTTCTAAAAAGGTTGATACCCTTGAAGGCTGCTTTCAAACATCATTTGAAAAAGAAATTTCGATAGAACTAATAACAATAGTAGAAAAAGGGGAAACAGCTAGGTTTCTCATGGGTTCCTCTGATGAAGAGTTAGCGAAACAGCCATTTATGGACGACCCTGACTACAGCACTGCTGATGAGCAACCCATTCACAAAATTTCTCTTACAACTGCCTATGCAATGAGCAAATACGAGATTACAAACCAGTTATTTTGCAATGTGATGAATTGGGCAATTAAAAAAGGTTATGCAGCTATACGTAATGGTGATTTAGTTGGAAAAGATGGAGTAAAATACCTCGGTATTACCCACTTGATTGACGATGAACTGTTAGGCGTGCAGTATGGAATATCTATTAATGACAGTAAAATTGAGTTCCGTGAATCACGCGAAAATCACCCCGCGCATGGAGTTACATGGTACGGAGCTATTGCATTTTGTAATTTTTTAAGTGAAATTGAAAAGTTGCAGCCTGTATATAACTTATCTAACTGGTCGTGGGACAGTACTAAAAACGGGTATAGATTGCCCACGGAGGCGGAATGGGAGTATGCAGCCCGAGGTAATAAACGTTATACTTTTGCCTGGGGGAATGAGATTGATAGCTCTTACATTAATTACTGGGTAAGCAAAGCTTATAGGCCATTTAATACGGTTACCATGCCTGTTGGTTTCTATGATGGCAAAGAGAGGCATGGAGTAAAGACCCATAGCAATGCATCTCCGTTTGGTTTATATGATATGACAGGCAATGTTTGGGAATGGTGCTGGGACTGGTATGGTAAAATTTATTACAGATATTCGTTAACGTTGAACCCCAAAGGACCAGTTAATGGTGATGACCGGCCTCCCTATCATGTGAACGAACCCACTAAAGTATGGAGAGGTTGTGGATGGGCAGGGAACAATGCATTTAGCCGTATAGCAAAAAGATGGAGTGCAGCACCTAATATTGCTATTAACGAGGTTGGGTTTAGAGTAGCCAAGACAATTGATTAATTTGGCGCTAATAACGATGATAAGAAAGCAAGTCTAAATTGGAAATAACCCACAAGATAGAATATTGAACACCAGGCGGTAACATGCGGTATAGTTAATTGCAGTTGCAGTACGTATTCGAGCAATACAGCTCGTATCAAAAGTAGTTGTAACTTGATAGGAAAGTGCTTCGAAATCGGCAACTAACCATACCGCCATCCGTTAGCAGTCATTGTAAAGGAACAACCGACAGCATGCAGAACAAACAAAAAATCAAATTTTTATGGCACGTCCTACAACAAAACAACAGCTTCTTGAGCAAAGCGAAGAAAATTTCAAGAAACTATTTGCTCTAATAAACTCACTAAACACAGATGAACAAGAAAAAACATTCTCGTTTGAGGATAGAGATAGAAACATTAGAGACGTATTAGTGCATTTGTACGAATGGCACCAACTGTTGCTAAATTGGATAAGTTCGAACATGGTGGGAAAGAAAACAAGTTTTCTGCCCGAACCTTACAATTGGAAGACCTACCCACAAATGAACGTTGAATTTTGGAAAAAGCACCAGACTACACCCTATCAGGAAGCAATATCCGCTTTACAAAAAAGTCACGAAGAGGCAATGCGTTTGATTGATACATTTACCAACGAACAACTTTTTGCCAACAAGTTTTTTGATTGGACAGGCACAACGAGTTTGGGTAGTTACTGTGTTTCGGCAACTGCAAGCCACTACGATTGGGCAATAAAGAAAATCAAAAAACATAAGAAAAGTCTGACAGATAAATAATTGCGATAAAGCAGCTGTTTTCGAGCGATTTTATTTAATTTTGTGGATTATCATATTGAAATAAAGCTATGGCTAAAAACAAAATCATAAAAGTTGAGGGCAAAGAAATTACGGTTATTCTCGTCAAAGAGCAGGAATACATTTCTTTAACTGATATGCTAAAAGCCAAAGACGGCGATTTTTTTATTTCTGATTGGCTACGAAATAGGAATACGATTGAATATCTTGGTATTTGGGAAACGGTTTACAATCCTAATTTTAATTATGGCGAATTCGCCATAATTAAAAGTCAAGCAGGGCTAAATAGCTATAAAATAAGCGTAAAAGAATGGGTCGAAAAGACAAATGCAATTGGATTGAAAGCTACCGCAGGGCGATATGGTGGAACTTACGCTCATCCCGACATTGCTTTTGAGTTTGGGATGTGGATTAGTCCGCAATTCAAAATATATCTTGTAAAAGAATTTCAACGCCTCAAAAATGAAGAAAACGACCGTTTAAAATTAGAATGGAATTTGCAACGAACTCTTGCCAAAGTGAACTATCAAATACATACCGATGCAATAAAAGAAAACCTTATTCCGCAGGAAATTACCAAACAACAAGCGAGTTTTGTGTATGCCAACGAAGCCGATTTGTTGAATGTTGCCCTTTTCGGAATTACGGCAAAAGAATGGCGAGAGAATAATCCTGACAAAACAGGAAATATACGAGATTACGCAACATTGGAACAGCTTGTGGTGTTAAGCAATATGGAGAGCGTGAACGCTTTACTAATCCGACAAGGAGTGCCTCAAAGCGAAAGACTTCTACAACTTAACAAAGTAGCTATAACACAAATGAAATCGTTACTTGCAAGCAACACAATGAAGAAACTGAAATAAAAAACAACGAACTGCTAACATAGTGTATATGCCATAAGGGTTTCAGTGAGTATTCAAGCGTTATAGCCCGCTCAAACTTTCGTGTCGGTGGATAGGTAACTGCCACGCAATCCCTTACGGCACATACACTCCGTCCGTTACCTGACATAATAAAGACAAATTCAAAATGAAAAGGATTCTCTTATTGTTCTTCTGTGTATCGATATTGAATGTTATCGCTTTAAAAGCACAAGATACATCGAAGAACCTGACTGATGCGCAAAAAGCCTATGTTCTGTCAAAATTTTGTACGGAAGTAAAATATAATTATGTATTTTACAATGATTTGACTTTCGATTGGGACAGCCTATGTGAGAGCACTCTTCCCATACTTTTAGCTACAAAATCAAAGGATGAATATGTCCGCGAATTACAGCGTTTATGTACAAAACTAAAAGATGGACACACTTACATTTATGAGCAGAATTCTGAGAATGGTTTGGAATGGATAAGACCTTTTCCCTTCAAAACAAAACGAATAGGAACCCGTGTTTTTGTAACAAGCGTGCAAAGCAGCGTTTTTCAAAAGCAAGGGTTAGAAATAGGCAGCGAAATTATTCAAATAGACGGATTGAACGTAATGGAGTATGCCAATCGTTATAAACGTCCACTCAAGTCCGCATCTACATCTCAGTGGCTGGATTATGCACCTTATGCCGAATTTGAGCTGACCAAAGAGAAAGGCACTAAAGTTTCAAATATTTTATTTAAAAATAGAGATGGCAAAACTTTTACAATCGAAAGTCATCGAAACATTCAATGGGATCTTCCCGGAAATGGAATCTTTAATTTCACAACATTGAAAGGCAATGTAGGTTTATTGAAAATAAATACCTTCATGGGCAATGATTTCGAAAAAGAATTCGATGCGTTATATTCAAACATCAAGAAAACAGATGCCTTGATTATAGACGTAAGAGATAATATGGGAGGAAATTCGAGCTACGCCGATTACATTCTTCGTCATTTTTCTTCCCAACCCATTAAGAAAAGCAGATGGAGCAGCCGCATGTACATTGCCGCACACGGTTCGTGGGGATATCCACAAGAATGGTACATGGAAGCACCTTATGATATGACACCCGTAAAAAAAGAGAATATTTATACTAAGCCGATAGTAGTATTGGTAAACGCCGTAACATTTTCGTCTGCTGAGAATTTTTGTGTAACCTTTAGAGGAATGAGAAGAGGAAAAATTATCGGAATGCCTACGGGAGGAAGTACCGGTAATCCCATCAATCTAAATCTTGGGTATGGAATAGGTGCTGTAATTTGTACGAAAAATGATTGGGATATTGACGGAAACAAGTTTATCGGCATTGGAATAAAACCCGATATAGAAGTACAAGAAAGTGCGGATATCTTTTTGAAAGGAAAAGATGTAGTGATAGAAGAAGCATTGAAACAGATTGGAAGAGATAAAAAATAACGTCAGCTAACACGGGCTTTACGTCAGGCGGGGTGATGTGCAAATTTGGAGCTTCGTAGCCCACACCTGCATTCGCCTCGTGTTGACAGGACTTCGTCCCGCCAACCCGCCCGAACGCAAAGCGCCAATCCGTTACCGCCAAGTGTAAAAAGACACCGAAAAGCCACATATAAAAATTGAAGCATAAATCATTGCAAAATGACAGAAAAAAAATCATTGACAAGAGTGTATAATTGACAATTTATTGGTTTGAATGTTTTACGAACATTCTATTTTTGAAATTTTCACCTTTCCTTATAATACTTTTCAAGCCTAAAAATGGTAAAGAGTTGAATAAGAGTTATCACCAAGTTAATCTAATGTAAAATCAATAATATTTCTTGCTTTTCTAGAAAAGTCTCAATACTTTTACAAACCGACCGTCGGTTTTAAAAATATAAGCATCAATATTAAAAAAACAAAAAAAGTATGAACATAGAACTCATTACTAAACTTGCAAGTAAACCACAACTTTATGAGAAAGGGAATTCTGTAATGTGGACAGACCCATATATCTCTAAACAGCTTCTTGAACTACATATAAACCCTAATCACGACATTGCCAGCAGAAGCCATGAAAAGATAAAAAACCTTGCTGAATGGATTCTGGGTAATACAGGTAAGGAAAGAATGAATATTCTGGATTTGGGTTGTGGTCCGGGTCTTTACGCAGAATTATTGGCACAGAAGGGACATTCAGTTACAGCAATTGATTTCTCTGAAAGTTCCATTCAATATGCCATAAGCCAGGCAAAGGAAAAACAGCTAAAGATTGAATATATGGTTCAAAATTACCTGGATATGAACTTTGAGGGACAGTTTGACCTGGTAATGCTCATCTATCTTGATTTTTGCGCATTGCTCCCGGACGAAAGGGATAAGGTTTTGGAAAAAATCTACAAAGCTTTAAAAAAAGGAGGATTATTTATCTGCGATGTAGTAAACGAAAAGAACCTTGATAAGAAAATTATTGCACAATCGTGGGAGGTTCAAAAAACCGGGTTCTGGAAAAACACACCATACATTGCATTAGCCAACGGACACCATTACCCCGAAGCGAAAGTGCTTGCAAACCATCATATAGTAATTGGAGAAAAGGAAGAGGTGAGTACTTATATTTTTTGGAACCATTACTACAAAAAAGAAGAGTTAGTCCCAATTCTTAAGCAAAAAGGTTTTACCGACATTAAAACCTATGAAAATGTATTACCTGATAGCGATTGCTGGAATGGAGAGAATGTAACATTTTATCGATCAAAAAAAGAATAGCAAAACGAACATGACTGAGAAGAAAGAGAAAAGAATGAATGAGATTATTGAAGCAGCAATCACGGAGTTTATTGAAAAAGGGTATGAATTCGCTTCAATGGAGAGTATTGCCAATAGGGCAAAATTAAGTAAAGGAGGCTTATATCACCATTTTAAGAATAAGGCTGAAATACTTTATATGGCAAATGTAAAATTGTCAGAACCGGTTCACGAACTGATGCTCCGCATTGAGGATAACCTTTCCATTGCAGAGGGCTTAAAGGTTTTCGTTACGGATTACCTACATTATTGGAATCAACATAAACCGGAACTCAGGCTCTATTTTCTCACGATGAACGAATCGTTCTCCAATCCTCAAATATTGCATTTTTACAGGCAATCATCACAACAAACATTTGAGTATTTTGCTGCCCTTTTTGCAAAAGGACAAACGCTCGGTGTGTTCAAAGAGGGCAATGCCCAAGCTATGGCAATTTCGTTTATCTCATGCCTTGATGGTTTTTTGGGATACCTGCTTTTAGACCCTTCCATTTCACTTCCCGATATTGAAAAAGAGATCCAGCATATTTTTATTCACAACGCCCTAAAATAATGAAAAAATGATGGTATGGTTAAAACGAATGTACCACAAATCGTAGCAATACAGATACACAACCTTACCAGGAGATTTGGTGAGCTGACTGCGGTTAATGGTTTAAGCTTGGAAATTTACCGAAATGAAATCTTCGGGCTTTTAGGCCCCAATGGTGCAGGTAAAACAACCACAATCAATATGATTTGCGGGCTGCTGCCTGTTTCAGAAGGAAAAATCACGTTCCCCGGTAACGTGCGCAAAGACCGCAGGTCGTTCATCGGGTACTGCCCTCAGGAGAATATCTATTATCCTAAGCTAACCTGCCTGGAACAATTGTTGTTTATGGGACAGATGTACGACCAGCCGTTTCAGTTATTGAAAAAAAGGGCATTTAAGTTGTTGCACCTTTTGGGGTTGGACGATAAAACCAATGTGATGGCCGGTAACCTGTCAGGAGGAATGAAACGCCGGCTGAATATATGCCTTGCCTTGATCCACGACCCCGAAATAGTGATACTTGATGAACCGGAAGCCGGGCTTGACCCGCAAAGCCGTATGCTGGTCCGTGATTATATAAGGTCGTGCAAAAAGGAGAAAACAGTTATTCTTACTACCCATAATATGGATGAGGCCGACCGGATTACAGACCGGCTTGCCATTATTGACCATGGAAAATTGTTACTGCTTGATACGCCTCAGAATCTCAAGAAAACAATGGGTGAGGGTGATATTCTCGAAATGCTGACGGAAGATGTGAGTGAATCTGTCCTGAACGATTTTATCGAGAAAATGAAATTATTTCCTATTCAGCTGACCAGAAACGGCAATATTCTCCTTTTTACGCACACAGATATGATTAATCGCGTAGTAGAAATCAAAAAGTTAGCCGAAGAATCAGGGCTGAAAATCGAAGAGCTTAAATTCAGGGAAAACACGCTGGAAGATGTATTTATTCATTTAACGGGAAGGAGTTTGCGCCAATGAAGTTCGTAAGCATTATCACAAAGAGCTTTAAAGAGCAGATACGTAACTATTGGGTACTGCTTCTCACCCTTTCCATGGGCCCGTTTTTCCTATTCATTTATGATCTGATGACCGAATCCTCTCCGCAACAGTACAAGATTTGCGTGGTAAATACCGATCGAGGCATAACGGTCGAAGACAGTTTCGTAAATTACGGCAGCGACTTCCAGTTTTTCTTCAAACAAAAAGGGAACAGTATGGCCGCCGTAACGTTTTCTGTGTGCACCGCTGCCGGAAAAGAACAAGGAATCGAAATGGTGCGGAATAACAAAGCAGATATACTGATCATCATTGATCGTTTATTTTCTCAAACGATTGAAAAAAAACTTGCAAATGATCATACTAATTTGCCGCAGGTGGAGTTTATAGGCGATTTGACCAGTCAGAAATACCTTATCAGCGCCGTTTGGATAAATGAAATGATAAACGAATATATTTCCAAAGTTACCGGTAGCAAAAGGGTTGTAGAAGTGAAAGAAACCCCGCTTGGAGAATCGGGCGCTATTGGGGAGTTTGATCTGCTGGTTCCCGGTATATTAATCATATCGCTCATTATGTTGATGTTTACTGCCAGCATTGCCTTTGTATCCGAAGTGGAAAACAAGACCATTATACGCCTGAAGCTTTCAAAACTCCCCCCGTTGGCTTATTTTGGAGGCATAAGCGTTGTGCAATTGCTGATAGGTGTGCTGGCCGTTTTGCTGACCCTTTTTACTGCAATACTTCTTGGGTTCGGCTATAGCGGTTCGTTGCCTGTAATGGTTCTGGTTGCCGTGTTGACAAGTATGTCGATGATTGCTTTTAGCCTGGTCGTTGCAGCTATAACTAAATCGGCTAACGAGGTGCTGGTTGTCGGGTGTTTTCCGATGTTCCTGTTCATGTTTTTCTCGGGAGCGGCTTTTCCTATGCACAGCAATACCCTCTTTACGATAGCTGGTTATCCGATCACATTTCAAGGCCTTATGTCTCCTTCACATGCAATCAGTGCGTTGAATAAAACACTGATAATGAATATGAAAGTATCAGATATAATGCCTGAAATTATATCTATAATCGTTCTTTCGATCATCTACTTTGGAGTAGGTGCGCTCATATTTAAACGAAGACATTTAAGGACATTATGATGATATCAACAACCACATATGTAAGAATATTAACGGCAACAATAATTTTACTTGCCCTGATGTTTGCAAATATGGTGAATGCTCAAGATGATCTGTACCAAATCGATGAACTCGCACAAACGCCATATAGAAACGGGTTCGTAAATAGTTATTTTTTCCAAAATACGATTGGACATGATAGCGAATACCTGTTTGTTTATATTGACGGGAGTGGGGCAGGATCTGCATTAGGCCGAAAATCGTTTTTTCGATGGCGTTCGGTTACATTTGGGTATTATTTCTATAAATATATCACATTAAAATACGATTTCTTCATTCCCGAAAAACCGGATACCAAGCCGGGAAAAGTGCATAGAAAAAACGAGTGGAATATTGACCATCGAATATCCGGTTATGCAACAGCAATCAATTCATTCTTAGATGCAAGAACATATGAGAACATCATCTTAATCGGTTTTTCGGAAGGAGGAGCATTCCTGCCGGAATTATACTTCAGGCTCAATAAAAAAGAAGCTGTGAAAGGAATGATTCTGATAAGCTCCGGGGTTCTCTCTTTGTACGAATGTTTCTTCATTCAAAGAAATAATTTTTCATTGCCTCACAGCTCAGAGGTATCCTTAAAAAAAATCGAATCTTTATTGCACAAGTCCAACAGGTCTAAAAAAGAAGAGGAATGGTTGAATTATTATACGTACAATTCAACCCGTTACATCAATGATATTGACATTCCGATATTATTATTGCATGGAGAAAAAGATACCAATTGTCCTGTCGAAAGTAGCCGTTATATCGTGAACGAGTTTCATCATTCAGGCAAACAAAATTTAAGTTACATAGAATATAAAGATATGGATCATGGGTTCAACGGGAAAATTGACGTCTGTTTTGAGGATATCAGAAAATGGTTTGTAAAAAATATGTATCATGAAACAACCATGACGTTATAGACGTCCAAGCGCATGAAAAAAGAGGTAATCGTATCTTTGTGAGCAATAAAACAAAAGAACGATGGATCCTCAAATAAGTTTCAATCAAGTCGTATCCAGGTTCCATTATCGTGAAACACAAATCTATGAATTCTCATCCCATTTTTTAAACCTTGTAACTTGTTAATGAATAAATATTTAAACCATATTCGGAGAAGTTTCTCCGAACATTAATGCACTGAACATCTAAATTTACACATCATTTCCTACTAAACCTTTACAGGAATATTTTTGTGACTACGTTAAGTTTTGGCGGAATGAGTACATATTTTTGAGCACCTTGATTATGTGATATAAAAAATGCCCCCAGTTAAAGGACGAGGGCACCCTAATGTTTTCACAACGGAATAATCCTTATTGTGATTTGCTTCAAAATTGTGGAACAAATTTAAAAAAGAAAATAATAAAAGACAAGAAATATTATAATTTATTACTTATGAAACGAGTTTTAGGTTTAGATCTGGGCACAAATAGTATTGGTTGGGCAATAGTAAACGAAGCTGAAAACCAACAAGAAAAATCAGCAATCATTCGTTTGGGAGTGCGTGTAAATCCACTTACTATTGATGAACAACAGAATTTTGAAAAAGGAAAAAGCATTACTACAAATGCTGACCGTACTCTAAAGCGAAGTATGAGACGCAATTTACAACGTTACAAACTACGCCGTGATAATTTAATAGAAATCTTAAAGAAAAGTAATATTATTTCAGATGACACAATTCTTTCTGAAAACGGGCCGCGTTCTACTTTTGAAACGTACCAATTACGGGCAAAAGCGGCTACAGAGGAAATAACGTTGGAACAATTTTCCCGGGTGTTATTGATGATAAATAAGAAACGGGGTTACAAAAGTAGCAGAAAATCAAATAGTTCAGAAGATGGCACTCTGATTGATGGTATGGAAGTAGCAAAGCAATTATATAACGAAAACTTGACACCAGGTGAGTTATGTTTGAAACTTATAAATGAAGGAAAGAAAAATTTACCAGATTTTTATAATTCTGATTTACAAGCGGAATTTAACAAAATATGGCAAAAACAAACAACCTTTTATCCTGGGATGCTAACTACAGATTTAAAAGATAAATTATTTGGAAAGAACGAGAAAGTTACTTGGACAATATGTAAGGATCAATTTAAATGGGAAGAGACAGAACGTATTTGGAATAATACAGAATCTAAAAATGAAGATATATCAGTTCAAAAAACACTTGTGGGACTAAAAAGAAATGGCAACAAGCAAGAACAAAAAATCGAAAATTTCGTTTGGCGTTCAAAAGCACTGTATGAAAAACTACATCCAGAAGAAATTGCCATTGTCTTATCAAAAATTAATGCTCAAATATATGGCTCAAGTGGTTATCTTGGTTTGATATCTGATAGAAGTAAAGAGCTGTGCTTTAATAAAAAATATGTAATTGGATATGAGAATCTGCCTCCTCATAAACAAACACGCCCACAGACGGTAGGTGAATATAAAATGGCAGTTTTAGCAAATAATCCTCATGCAAGCTTACGCAATATGGTCTTTTTCCGACAAGATTATCTAGATGAGTATAATGTGCTCTGGGAAACTCAGGCGAAATTCCATAAAGAACTAAATGATGATTTGAAAAGGGAGATTCGTGACGTGATAATTTTCTACCAACGCAGACTCAAAAGTCAAAAAGGATTGATAAGTTTCTGTGAATTTGAAAGTAAAAAAGAAGAAATTGAGATTGATGGGAAAAAGAAAATAAAAACTATAGGGAGTAGAGTTATTCCACGATCATCGCCTCTTTTTCAGGAATTTAGGATATGGCAGGTGTTAAATAATGTTGAAGTATCCACAAAAGATAGAATTAATAAAAAAAGAAAGGATAAGGCTTCTTCTCTTTTTGAAGAACAGGAGGATAAATTAAAAATTTATGGTAAACGAGAACTTTACCAGGAAGAAAAAGAATTATTAGCATTGGAACTTTCTTTGAAAGAAAAGCTCACGAAAGGTGAAGTATTGAAATTATTATTTGATAAACCACAAGAGTTAGATCTAAATTTTGCTTTTATACCTGGCAATACAACACAAGCCAGACTTTTCGAGGCATATAAAAATATTGTCGAACAAACCGGACACAATTTAAACCTTAAGAATCAAGCTTTTCAAATTATACAAGATGTAGAAAAAATATTTACCGGATTAGGATATAACACACAAATACTGCATTTTGATTCCTCTAAACCATTAGATGAACAGCCAATGTACAAACTATGGCATCTGTTGTATTCTTATGAAGGTGATGATTCAACTACTGGTCAAGAGAAGCTTATTTCCCAAATTACACATAAATATGGTTTTGAGAAAGAATTTGCTAATGAAATAGCTAAAATTGTCTTTCAAGATGATTATGGCAGTCTTTCGGCAAAAGCCATTCGAAAAATTTTACCCTACCTAAAAGAAGGGAATAAATATGATGTAGCTTGTTTGTACGCTGGGTATCGTCACTCTGCCAGTTCATTAACGAAAGAAGAAATTGAAAAGAAGCTTTTTAAGGATAAACTGGATGTTTTACCGAAAAATTCATTAAGAAATCCCGTCGTTGAAAAAATACTAAATCAAATGGTAAATGTTGTCAATGCAATAATTGACACCTATGGAAAACCGGATGAAATCCGAATAGAATTGGCGCGTGAATTGAAAAAAAGTGCAAAAGAACGAGAAGACCTATCAAAATTCATAGCTGAAACGACAAAAGTACATGAAGAGTATAGGCGTATTCTAACGAAACCCCTATCTGAAGGTGGGCAGTTTGGTTTGGTCTACGTTAATCGCAATGATATAATTCGTTATAAATTATATGAGGAATTGAAAGATAATGGTTATAAAACATTGTATTCCAATACTTATATTTCACCTGGATCTTTATTTAGTGGCGATTTTGATATTGAACATATTATCCCACAATCACGACTTTTTGACGATAGCTTTTCGAACAAAACACTGGAATTAAGGGCTATAAACCTTGAAAAAGGGAATAAAACTGCTTATGATTTCATAAAAGAGAAATATGGAGAACAAGGTGAAGACAACAGTTTGGAAAACTACTTAAAAAGAATTTCTGTGTTGTATAACAAAGGCGTTTTATCTCATGTAAAGTATAATAAACTAATAATGCAAGAAGCTAAAATTCCTGAAGGCTTTATTAACCGTGATTTAGGCGACACACGCTATATTACAAAATATGCAAAAACAATGTTAGGTGATTTGGTAAAAAGAGTGGTTACTACAACTGGGTCTATAACTGATGTTTTACGCAATGATTGGCAGTTGGTTGATGTGATGAAAGAGTTAAATTGGGATAAATACGATAGGCTTGGACTGACTTATTATGAAACAAATAATGAAGGTAAGCAACTTAAAAGAATAAAAAATTGGACAAAGCGTAACGATCATCGCCACCATGCGATGGACGCACTTACGGTTGCCTTTACTAAAGATGCTTATGTCCAGTATTTTAACAATAAAAATGCAAGTTTTAATACTTCTTCCAACGAATATGCTCTCAAAACAAAATACTTTGAGAACAACAGAGCTATCCCCCCAATACCACTTGATGAATTTAGAGCACAAGCAAAACGACATTTGAAAAATACTTTGGTATCAATTAAAGCAAAAAACAAAGTAATTACACAAAATGTAAACACCACCCAAAAATATGGTGGTGTTAATAAAAAGATTCAACAAACTCCAAGAGGACAGTTACATTTAGAAACAATATTCGGCAGCATTAGGCAATATGTTACTAAGGATGAGAAGGTTGGACCTTCTTTTGATGAAGATAAAATTAAAACTGTAAGCAAACAAATTTATCGTACAGCTTTGTGGAAACGTTTACAAGAATACGATAATAATCCCCAAAATGCGTTTGGAGGGAAAAATAGTCCTATAAAGAATCCTATTTACATTGACAAGGAACAAACTGTCACGCTTCCAGAAAAAGTGAAAACAGTTACTTATAAAACCATTTACACAATTCGTAAAGAAATTTCCCCTGATTTATCAATTGAGAAGGTGGTAGATCTAAAAATTCGTAAAATATTGGAAGACAGGTTGAAAGAATATGAGAATGATCCAAGGAAAGCTTTTTTAAATATTGAAAAAAAACCAATATGGTTAAATAAAGATAAAGATATTTCAATAAAGAGAGTGACAATTTCAGGTATCACGAATGCCGAAAATCTCCATGAGAAACGTGATAAAAATGGGATTTTTTTACTAGACAATGAGGGCAATAAGCAACCGGTTGATTATGTAAACACGGGAAACAATCATCACGTTGCTGTATACAGAGATTCAGAAGGTAATATTCAGGAAAATGTGGTTTCATTTTTTGAAGCGGTTGCTCGCAGGAATCTAGGATTGCCAATAATTGATAAAGCGTATAAAGAAAAAGATGGATGGCAATTCCTTTTCAGTATGAAACAAAATGAATATTTTGTTTTTCCAAATGAACTTACTGGTTTTTTTCCCAATGAAGTTGACTTATTAAATCCTGATAATTATTCTTTAATAAGTCCATATTTATTTAGGGTTCAAAAAATTTCCTTTAAAAATTATGTTTTTAGGCATCATTTAGAAACTTCAATAAAAGACACTACAAGTAATACTCGAAATATTACCTGGACTGATTTTCGCAGTTCAAAGGGACTTGATAAAATTGTAAAAGTTCGGATAAATCATATAGGTCAAATAGTATCAATTGGTGAATATTGATTTTCATTGTAATTTAAAGTGTAATTTAAAAATGATAAAACGGACTCTTTTTTTTGAAAACCCAGCTTACCTCAGTGTTAAAAACAGTCAACTGATGATCAAAATACCTGAAGTTGAAAACAATGAAGCCTTTTCTGATTATTTGAAAAAAGAATATACAAAGACTATTCCTGTTGAAGATATCGGTGTTGTTGTATTAGATAATAACCAGATCACAATTACACAGGGAGTATTACAGGCTCTATTGGATAATAACGTGGCAGTTGTCACTTGTGATAGAAAAAGAATCCCTAGAGGATTAATGCTACCACTTTCCGGAAATAGTGTGCAAAACGAACGATTCAGGAACCAATTGGAAGCTTCTCTCCCTTTAAAAAAACAGTTATGGCAACAAACGATTCAGGCTAAGATTGCTAACCAAGCGTCTGTTTTAAGAGAATGTCGTAAGGTCGAAGTAAGGAATATGCTAAAGTGGGTTGAAGAGGTACGCAGTGGAGATGTAGGAAATATGGAATCACGGGCAGCAACTTATTATTGGGCTAATCTATTCAAAGAATTCAAACGCTATCGTGAAGGTTTTCCTCCAAACAACTTGCTGAACTATGGATATGCGATTTTGCGAGCTGTTGTCGCACGTGGTTTAGTATCAAGTGGAATGTTGCCTACAATAGGGATTCATCATCACAATCGTTACAATGCATACTGCTTAGCAGATGATATAATGGAGCCATATCGTCCTTATGTTGACAGGATAGTTGTGGATTTGTATGATAAAGGAAATGAAGATATTAATAACAATACCAGGATAAAATTACTTTCAATTCCAGTGATTGATGTTAAGATAAACGGACAAAGAAGTCCATTAATGATTGCTGTTAGCCTCACCACATCATCATTAAATAAATGTTTTAGTGGAGAGTGTCGTAAGATTCTTTTTCCTGAGATATAGTGGAACGATTATCGGAATACCGAATTATGTGGATTTTTGTTCTTTTTGACTTGCCTACTCAAACAAAAAAGGAACGAAAACAATACACTGAATTCCGTAAAAGAATTGTCAAAGATGGATTTACAATGTTTCAATTTTCAATTTATCTAAGACATTGTCCATCTCTTGAGAATGCCGAAGTACACATCAAACGTGTAAAAGCTGCTCTTCCCCCAATTGGAGACATTGGGATAATCTGTATTACCGATAAACAATTTGGTCAAATGGAAATATTTTCAGGTCAAAAAAGAGTAGAAGGGAAATGTATACATCAACAATTGGAGCTTTTCTAATTTGTAGGTAATTTCCACAAAAAAACAAAATTCACCATCATAGTGAATTTTGTTAACAGGATAGAACTCTTTTTTTAGTTCTAACATCCTTCTCAAGCATTTGATTTAGAGTACAATATGCATATTCTGGTGTGTCAGACTATGTCAAAGATACAATTTTGAAAGCAACTCAAGCATTTGATTTAGAGTACAATATGCATATTCTGGTGTGTCAGACTATGTCAAAGATACAATTTTGAAAGCAAATCACAACGGTTGTGCTATGTACACCCTGTCAGCTCGTGGTGTGTCAGACTATGTCAAAGATACAATTTTGAAAGCAAATCACAACAGATGATGACGCGTAAATCTCAGTGTTTTTGGTGTGTCAGACTATGTCAAAGATACAATTTTGAAAGCAAATCACAACGCGTAGGCTTTCGCTGCTGTTTCGGCTGCCGGTGTGTCAGACTATGTCAAAGATACAATTTTGAAAGCAAATCACAACAGCGAACCATGATTCACGCAAAGCCCTGACGGTGTGTCAGACTATGTCAAAGATACAATTTTGAAAGCAAATCACAACGAAGTCTGCCGCCGGGACATAGTTGAACCAGGTGTGTCAGACTATGTCAAAGATACAATTTTGAAAGCAAATCACAACACGTATAAGTAGTAACGCCATCGGCTCCCGGGTGTGTCAGACTATGTCAAAGATACAATTTTGAAAGCAAATCACAACGGCTGTCTTGAAAGGAAGAATCACTGGAGTGGTGTGTCAGACTATGTCAAAGATACAATTTTGAAAGCAAATCACAACTTACTATCATAAGACACACGCCTTTCGGCAGGTGTGTCAGACTATGTCAAAGATACAATTTTGAAAGCAAATCACAACGGCTTGCAGTCCACAAACAATTTACCAGCAGGTGTGTCAGACTATGTCAAAGATACAATTTTGAAAGCAAATCACAACCATAGCGGCTATATCCCTTTTGATTTCTTTGGTGTGTCAGACTATGTCAAAGATACAATTTTGAAAGCAAATCACAACAGCAGTGATTAAGGTTGAAAAACTTGGAAGGGTGTGTCAGACTATGTCAAAGATACAATTTTGAAAGCAAATCACAACGTAACACAATCCATTGTGGTGTCATAAAACGGTGTGTCAGACTATGTCAAAGATACAATTTTGAAAGCAAATCACAACAGCCAGAACGGCGTAATGGTCAGAAGCGATGGTGTGTCAGACTATGTCAAAGATACAATTTTGAAAGCAAATCACAACCGCATCCGTCAAGCCCTTGTGGAAACCGCGGTGTGTCAGACTATGTCAAAGATACAATTTTGAAAGCAAATCACAACGTGATGGTTACCTGTACGGGGGTTGCATCAGGTGTGTCAGACTATGTCAAAGATACAATTTTGAAAGCAAATCACAACAGGAGAGGGTGACGAGGCTTTTTCCTTCTTGGTGTGTCAGACTATGTCAAAGATACAATTTTGAAAGCAAATCACAACGACAAGCAGATGACCATCAACGGCATCGCTTATGTCAAAGATACAATTTTGAAAGCAAATCACAACATCCCGATGCAGGGTTACCGACACGTCATGGTGTGTCAGACTATGTCAAAGATACAATTTTGAAAGCAAATCACAACGAAAGTGCTTGACGATGATGATCTAACATTGGTGTGTCAGACTATGTCAAAGATACAATTTTGAAAGCAAATCACAACACTTCAATAGAAATCGTGTAATTTGAATAGGGTGTGTCAGACTATGTCAAAGATACAATTTTGAAAGCAAATCACAACACAAACACCAAACTGATAAGGATTTCACCGGTGTGTCAGACTATGTCAAAGATACAATTTTGAAAGCAAATCACAACTATGTAGGAATTGGCGCACATGGGTTGCCCGGTGTGTCAGACTATATCAAAGATACAATTTTTTTCAATCAATATTTTTTAAACATAAACACTTAACTTCGATAAAAAGGCACTGTCCAGTTTTGTGTAAATGACAATTGAGTTTTCATAATTACAACAGCACCCTGTCTTCAAATATACTAATAAACTGATTCAAAACGATTGCCCAGTTTTGAATAGGCATCGTCCACTTCTTTTCTATCTCACTGATTGCCAAATAAACCGATTTTTTAACGGCATCATCATTCGGGAATGAGAGTTTGGCCTTGGTATATTTTCGGATTTTGCTGTTGAGATTTTCAATCAGGTTGGTCGTATAGATGATCTTGCGGATCTCAGCAGGGTAGTCAAAAAATGTGGTCAGATCATCCCAGTTGGTACGCCAGCTGCGAACGGCATAACGGTATTTCGAGTCCCATTTTTGCTCGAAAGCATCCAGGGCTAAAGCGGCAGCTTCCTTGTTTACAGCGCCATATATGGTCTTCAGATCAACCGTAAATTCTTTCAGGTCTTTATACGTGACATACCGGCAACTGTTCCGGATCTGGTGTACTACGCATATCTGGGTGGCGGCTTCGGGGAATACGCTCCGGATGGTATCGGTAAAACCGTTCAGATTGTCCGTACAGGTTATCAGAATGTCTTCCACGCCCCGGGTTTTGAGATCGGTCAGTACACTCATCCAGAAAGCAGCACTTTCCGCTTTGCCTACCCATAGGCCAAGCACTTCCTTTTTCCCGGTTTTGGGAAGCCCAATGCATATATAAACCGTTTTATTGATGACCTTCCCACCGTCCCGCACCTTAAACATAATACCGTCCATCCATACAATCAGGTATTGCCGCTCCAGAGGCCGGTTTTGCCACTCCTGAGCGGCCTGGGTCACTTTGTTGGTGATGATGGATATCGATGACCCGGACAGGTTTATTTCGTAGATACTGCGCAATTCTTCCTCGATATCCGAAACGCTCATCCCTTTTGCATAAAGTGTATTAAATCCAAATAACCGAGTATTTATTTAATTTATTTCAATCATTTCTATCGGGGAGGCACTCTCAGTGGCCTTCTGCCCCTGCCACTTGGCAAACCCCAAAAGGTTTTAGTGTATTAGAGACGGCTAAGCCGCCTTTTTACGTTCATATTCTGCTCTGTATTCCTGTGGTGACATATATTTGAGCCTGTGTATCATCCACTCTCTGTTATAGTTTCCAATGAAAGTTTCAATGATGCGCTGAGCCTGCTCCAGTGAGGAAAACCGTTGGATACTGAATACTTCCTCCTTGATCGTCCTGTTAAAGCGTTCAATACAACCGTTGCACTCCGGACTTCTCACAAAAGCCTTTGACATGTCAAGTTCCAGATAAGCCATCTCTTTCATGAAGTCATCCGAATCATATTGTGTCCCGTGGTCGCTTCTAAGCTTCAACGAGGTGCCTTTGCAAACACCTTTGTCAAGGCTTTTGAAGACCTTTTTTACGGCTGCTTTGACCGGTTCCATAGCTGCCCATCTGGATCCACGCTTGCATATGTGCCAGGCGATAATCTCATCGTTGAAGTGGTCGATAACCGCAAAGAACCAGCACCAGCCCAGGTTGTCTACAAAGAACTTTTTACCGTCCGTACCCCATAGCAGGTTGGGATGCTCCTGTATTATTCTGCCTTTATGCTCCTTCTTTTTCATTTCACAAGCGTGTCTGTACGGGCTCAGAAGGTCATTTTCACGCATTAGCCTGTTCACACGGCGGTTGGATACGTGGATGTGTTTCTTTTTTGCCAGTTTCTTCCAAACCTTGATGTACCCCTCACTGTGGAACAAGCTCTCTGCAATGACCTCTCTGATGGCAACAAGCAGGTCTTGGTCATTAATGGTCGGTTTTCTGCCACGTGTCTCACGCTGCGGTTGCTCATGCTTCTCATACCAGTTGGAGCTTGAACACCCGGCCACACGAAGAACCATTACCATGGGGTATCCGCTGCCGGTCTTATCATAGGTTAGTCCACTCAGGTATTCCACTAGCTCTTTCTTTGTTTGGCAATGAACTCGTTCTTTTTTTTTACCAGGTCCAGCTCCATTTCCAGCTGTCCTATTCGCCGTTCAGCTCGGGCCAGTTTGGCATTTTCCGGCTTTTTCTTAAAGCCGTTCATGCCGTTTACTATAAAATCATCTCTCCATTCAGAGATCTCGGCCATTGTCAGACCGTGTTTGCGGCTCAGTTCTTCAATTGATTCGCCACGTAACAGCTCCATTACGACACTTGTCTTGAAGCTGGCTGATTTGCGTTTCTTCTTTTCCATTTGAGTACAAATTTAACGTTTTATACCGCCTTATTTTGTACTCGGTTCTTTTAGACACTAATATACCTTTTGCATAAAGCGATATGACAAGCTTTTCTATGGATAACCCTCTGCTTTGGTGTTTAGGCACGATAACCGGTTCAAATTCACTGTTCCGGTCCCTGGGTATCTGGATGGTTGACTCCCCGTGTTCGGTCTGGATGGTTTTGGGAAAACTGCCGTTCCTTGAATTGCCCGTGTTGTTGCCCGCTACATCATGCTTTTCGTAGCCCAGGTGCGCATCCATCTCGCCCTGTAACATCTGTTCAAGTACCTGGGAATGTAGATCCTTAAAGAATTTACTCACGTCTTCCTCTGTCTTAAACTGCTTAAGAAATTCCTTGGACAACAGTTCCGGTGGTACTTCCGTTTTTTTCTTGACCATAAATTGTGTTCCCATTTGGTTTAATCCTTAAATTTAACAATGCTTTTTACACTCGCATTATCGTTTACACAATTTATTTTATAGTGCCGATAAAAATATTGTCCAGTCACATTAGACCATCTCAGCACTGTGTTTCTTTCTTGTCGTTGACATAATGGGTAAATTTAAGTGTTTTTGTTAAACTTACCCCGGTGGTCGAATTTGCGGCAGTATTATACGTTTCCCCTCAGGGTCTTTAAGCCAACGGTAATATCCACTTCGCGATACATGCAATACTTTACACATCACCTCAATCGTCCATCGTTTCGAGTTGTACTCCTTGATAAACTGAAATATCAACGACCGCTCTTGGAGATGATGCTCAATGCTTTTTTTAATATATCACGTTCTATTTCTGCCTCATTGAGACGTTTTTCCAACTCCGCAATCCTCCTTGTCTCTTCATTTAATGACTGGATTCCTTGCCCCGGAAAACTAGAGGCCCCTTTTTCCTTGTACTCCTTACGCCATCGATACAATAGAAATGGCGCTATACCCAATTCCTGGGCGAACTCAGATACGTTCCTGCGTTCTAAACTTAATTTGACCGCATTCTCTTTGAATGCTTTGTCGTAATGTGTTCTTTGTTTTCTCATGTTACACAAAATTAAACTTTTATGCTTAACTCTGTGTCCCAGCTAAATTAGTAACTCCATTTCCATGAATTCAGCATATGCACTAGCAAATGCGAATTCCAAGCTAACCCCTTTACCATTAGTCCCTATATGGTATTTTTCTAAACCGTCATTGGCTATTTCAATTCTGCACGAATAAAAGTCTCCATTTTGTTTGAACTTTTCCGTGACAAAAATCCCAATTTCTAATAATATCGACCTGATCTTATTTATTGTAAAAGAGGGGGACTGCTCTTTATAGGGTTTTATTCGATTCATAGTAATATCTGAATTTACAATCGTTCCTTTTCTTCTGTATTGGATGATCCTTTCTTTGATATTTGCCTTGTATTCCAATTTCCGAATTTCCAGGCAATAGATAATCTTATAGAGCGGGTGTCATAATAATTCGCATACTCCTGTCTTACAGAATTACTGTAATAATAATAATTTGATTTGTATGTTTTGAAAACATCATTTGCTTTGAGCTTTAATTCAATATTGTATTTGTTGTTTCTGTATACAAAACCGATATCTGCTCTAAACATATTCTCCATTTTTCTGTAATTAAATACACTCGGAAAATTATTTGTAAAATCTACGTTTAGCATAAAACTTGGATTGAAAAAAATTGTGTTGTTCATATTAATTGAACTGGACCATCCAGAGGTGTCTTTAAAATCGCTTATCTTAGAAACAAACTTCGAATAAGACACATCCCCTGAAAAAACAGTCTCAAAAATTCCATAATTGAGTTTATAATACAAATTTAATCCACAGGAGTATTCATCAATAAAATTATCTGTCATCTGAACTTGTTTTTTGAAATCTGCTGGATTTAAAACAACAAATCGTCCTATTTTATCTAAAATTTTAGTCGCATAGATTCTTCCGGAGAAACTATCACCACATAAGTACTGGAATTCCAGTAGATGCGAAATAGATGGTTTTAGGAATGGATTCCCTGCGGCATAATCATATTTGCTAATAAACCATTTAAATGGGTCTAAATACGAATAAGAAGGTCTGTCAATTCTCTTCGAATATGCTATAGAAAACCGATGTTTGGAATTATTATATCCTATGTATAAAGTAGGAAACAAATGGAATGAACGATTCTTATGTTCATTATTCTGAGATATAGAGTTTGCTTTTGTGTGGGCCAATTCTGCTCGCAGTCCCATTTTTATTAGCCAATTATCGTACACTTTATCAACACTCGAGTGTAATGCATTTGTGACTTCTGTATATTGGAAAAAATTAGAAAATGGGTCTAATAGTTCTCCCTGCAGATGTAAGCTGTTTTTTGATTCAGTTTTAATATAGGCCAATTTATACCCTGAAGTAAAAGCAAATCCACTAATAGTATAATTCGCATCAAATTGAGAAGTTAGAATATTATGCTTCATTCTTCCACTTGTATGATATAATTCAGGGCTATATGCAATATTGTTTTTATTAACTTCAGACAGCCATTCTCGATCACTCTTTACGCTGTTATTAACGTACCCTAAAGCTATTGAGAAGTTATTTTGCTTGGAAAATGAATGCTTATATATAGCATCAATTACAGATAGATATGTTCTCTTTTTTGCTGTTCCGACAGAATACAAAAGAGAGTCAATCGATTGATTGGTATGATTGTTGTGGTATTCAGTTACGTTTTCAATATCCTTGACATACTCACTGTCATATATAGGCAATTGAAGATTTAATAACAAACTGTTTGCTGTATTTATTTTATAATTCATTGTCAACACAGACTCTAACCCATTACTGCTCCATTTCTTGGGGTTAAAAGTCCTTATTTTTGCTTCTGGGAAAAAACTTGTGTAATCACTTTGATTCAGTTGATTGTTCGAACTACTCCAAATAAGTCCTTCGATGTCAAATTTTTTCGTATAATATCCGGCAAAAGAAGATAGCATAGCTGAAACATAACTGTTTTTCATAACTCCTCCATTTAATGAAGCCTTCCATCCAGAATTCATTCCTTTATCAGTTGTTAACTTAATAATGCCAATGTTTCCCGATGCTTCATATTGAGAAGGCGGGGTAGAAATAATTTCAACATTTGAAATAAGCTCAGCTGGTAACGAATTGAGATAATCGGTTAGAGCTTGCCCCGTCATTCTTATTGGTCGATCGTCAATGTAAACTACCGTAGATGATTTTCCAAAAATATTTAGACTATTATCTGATGCTTTAATAGTTGGCATTAGTCTCAATATATCAACAAGTGCTCTACCTGTTTTGTTGATCTTCTTTAAGTCTACTATGATCCGATCTGTTTTAAATTGAATAGCCTTTTTTTCTCCTTTTACTACAACCTCATCGAGTAGTGTTGCTTTTGTTTCTAGAGGCACATCAATTTGTGTTTGACTAGAAATACTTACAATTTTAGGTTGATAAAAAGATAGGGTAAAAACTAGAGAATCTGTCGGCTTTGCTGAAATAATATATTCACCATTTCGATCCGATAACGAGACGATATTTGTACCTTTAATATTTACAATGACACCTTCAAGTTTTTCTAAGCTGACTTCATCATACACTTTCCCATGTACAGTTATTCTATTTTCCTGTGCAAAGGATATTGTATTTGATAGCGTGAAAAAAAATAGCCATGTAAAGTATCTACTTATTCTCATATGCGATAAATGTGTTGTTAAGAGTTTATTTTTCTGATGTTGAAATTTGGATTGTTCCCAGCTTTAATAATAGGATATACGCTAATATAAAGTTTGATAATACAATTCCAGTATGCATCATTCATTTTACAGATATACGCAGAAGGTGTATCTGTATTTTTTGTTTCTATCCATTTAAAAGCTATACATGAACCTGAACATAAATATTTCATCCAACAATTACGACAGTCATTATATTCATTAACATTTTTGGGATAGTGTCCTTCTTTTATAACCTTGTTATAGTCAATGCCTTCATAAATACTTCCAATAGAAAGTTTATCAGTGCTATTGTGGCAAGAGCAAGAGTATATATCACCTTTGATGTCTATAATAAATACCTTCTTTTGCTGCAATGCAGCCATTTCGATTTATTACTCCCAAGTGTATTCTCTTTAAATCTTCTAATATTTTAGATGCATATATTTTAACCCCACCTTCAATTTGTTTCTTGTAGTAATCACAAATTTTTTTAAACCCATCTTCAAAACGACCCACATTATAATTTGGTACATAATGACCGTCAAAAGACTCAGTTGCAAATCCGAACACAAAGGGAATTTTGTTTCTTTCAAAAAAGCCATAGGGCTCTATTTCCCTTTCTTCGATTTGGTGTGTCAGACTATGTCAAAGATACAATTTTGAAAGCAAATCACAACCAGCGTTTTCATCTTATTAGAGTATTGAAACTGTTTATGGAACAAGTATGCGTAAAGTTAACATTTTTCCCACTGCCCCGGGCTCGGCTAATTATAAAAGGGATGGAATGTTTATAAAATGTTCAATTCAATGAAAAATTTACTGGTAATATTTTCAATTGCTTGAATGATTTACTATTTTTGCATTACAAAAGGATTGTGTTATGATACAACGTGCATTAGAAAAAAAGTTATTATCTGATATTAAACCACAAAAGGTTGTATTATTACTGGGCGCGCGCCGTGTAGGAAAAACTGTACTTATGGAAAAACTGACCGGGGCGTTTGGAGATGGCGTGGTTTTTTTAAATGGAGAGGATTTTACTACTTTAGAAATGCTTTCGGCAAGAACCATATCCAGCTATACACAGCTGTTTCAGGGAGTAAAATTACTTGCCATAGACGAAGCTCAAAATATTCCCGATATTGGTAATATTCTTAAGTTAATAGTCGATCACATACAAGGTTTGTCTGTAATTGTATCGGGGTCATCATCCTTCGATTTATACAATATGGCAGGCGAACCACTTGTGGGGCGCTCAAACCACTACATGTTATACCCCTTTTCTTTGAAAGAATTATCTCAGGAAGAATCCGGAGTTGAAACTATGCAACTTTTGGAGGAAAGACTCATATATGGTATGTATCCCGAATTGATCCATATACCTGATTTCGACAAAAAGAAACAATATTTGCTAGAGGTAGTAAACTCTTATCTTCTAAAGGATATATTGATGATTGATGGTATTAAGAACTCTTCAAAAATGCGTGACTTATTACGACTCATTGCGTTTCAGATGGGCAGTGAAGTCTCCTATGATGAGCTTGGTAAGCAACTGGGATTAAGCCGTAATACTGTAGAGAAATACCTGGATTTGCTTTCAAAAATTTATGTTATTTATAAACTGCCGGCTTTTTCTCAAAATAAGCGGAAAGAAATAACCAAAAGCAGCAAATGGTATTTCGCCGATAACGGAATAAGAAATGCGGTAATTAATGATTTCAGGGTGATATCCATGCGGGAAGATGTAGGTCTGCTATGGGAAAGTTTTCTTATCGGCGAAAGAATGAAAAAAAGGAACAATGCAAACGAGTTTGCATCATTCTATTTCTGGCGCAGTTACAGTATGCAGGAGGTAGATTTGATAGAAGAATTCAACGGTACAATTTCGGCTTTCGAGTTCAAATGGAATAACAAAATAGTAAAAGCCCCCTCCAGATTCTTAGAAAATTATCCCGATATAGATTTCAACGTTATTAATAAAACCAATTTTGGGGACTTTGTAAAATAATTAAATTTTAAGCCTGGCTTCAAAGATCGTTACGGCTTTGCCTTTGATCTGAACCCGGTCATTGTTCAATTTCACCTTTAAGCGACCTGTCCTTTTTGATATTTGCGCCGAGTCCATTTCTGCTTTTCCCAACTTCGCACACCACAGCGGCGTCAGCGCGCAATGCGCTGATCCTGTGACGGGATCTTCGTTGATCCCCGAGTCGGGGGCAAAGCACCTGACCACGAAATCTGCTTGTTTTGAATCAGACTCGGCGGTGATCATCAACTCGCCAAGTTCCTTTTTTTTCATGGATTCAAAATCGGGCAGGACGTTGGCAATTTCCGCTTCGCTGCCGGCAATCGCGATTTTCCAATTGTAGATGCTCTCATACATTTCAACGGGTTCAAAGCCCACGCATTCCTTGAAATCCCCGGGGATGTCCATCTTTTTGATGGGGTATTGCGGAAAATCCATGATGATCCAATCCTTATCTTTCCTTATGGTAAGTTCTCCGCCTGCAGCGCTGAATGCTATCGTTTTATGCGCTTTTTTCAGGCCCAGCTCATAGATGATGTGTGAGCCGGCCAGTGTTGCGTGTCCGCATAGCGGGACCTCCTTCGCGGGAGTAAAATAACGGATGGTGAATCCACTCCCTTTGGGAATGATGAATGCCGTTTCTGACAAATTCATTTCAGATGCAATGTTTTGCATCCACCCGGCAGGCGTCCGTTCATCAACGATCATCACACCGGCGGGATTGCCTTTGAAAGGCTCATCCGTAAAGGCATCTACCTGGTAAATTGTCTTGTTGTCCGTCATTTTCTTATTCATTTATCAATCCACCTTTTGAATTCACTTACCTTATCCTTGCTTACAATTATATCCTGTATGGGCTTTTTGCTTTTCAACAGGATTTTCAGTCTGCTTGACGAGTAATTTATGATATCACTTATCTCGCCGATATTAATGATGCAATTCCTGTTGACCCTGAAAAACTTGCCGGGGTCCAGCATTTTTTGCAGATTATCGAGCGAATGGTCAATGACATATTCATGATCTGCTGTTGTCCTGAGAAATGTTGCCCGCTCCCATATGTGGAAGCATGCTATCTCGGTATCCGTGATTGATTTATAATGTTCGCCCACTTTTATCAAAAAACGGTTCTTGTACCCTTTGTTCAGTTCATTCAGTAATTGCTTGATAACCTCATTGTTCAATGAAGCATTGTAATGAATGGACTTGAATTTTTCGATGGCCCGGCGTAAATTGTTTTCTTCAATGGGTTTCAGCAGGTAATCAACACTGTTGACCTTGAAGGCGGAAAGCATGTATTCATTGTAAGCCGTTGTGAAAATTACGGGTATTTCAATATTGATGGTTTCAAACAACTCAAAACAAAGCCCGTCATCCAGCTGGATATCCATGAATATCAAATCCGGATTGGGATTACCCTGGAACCAGTTTATGGTTGACTCCACGGATTCGGTAACCCCAACCACATTGATACCTGTGTCGATGTTCTTTAAAAGCCTTACCAGGCCATCAACTGCAGGTTTTTCATTCTCAATGATCAAGACATTCATGCCATCAAAGGTACTTTAACTGTGAAATTGCCGTCATGTTCTGTTACTATTATTTCTTTACCTGTAACCAGCCTGACCCTTTCATTGAGATTCTTAAGCCCGATCTTAGTTGAAACCACTTGTGTAGCCATTTTCCGGATGTTGTTATTTATGACAACATAATTTCCCTCAAGATAAACATTTATTGTCAAAGGCTTGTCTTGTGTTGCCATGTTGTGTTTAATCGCATTTTCAACCAATAGCTGCAACGATATGGGTATGATCTTGTAAGAATATCCTTCACTATTGATATCTATTTCAAGTTTTATCTTGCCCTCGTTCCTGATCTGATGCAAATAATAATAATCCCTGATGAATGCAATTTCCTCGCTCAGAGGAACTGTTTGTTTGGAACTGTTATCAAGGATATACCTGTAGATCACCGATAACTTGGCAATGAATTGTCCGGCCACTTCAACTTCAGTGTTTACAAGGGAAGAAAGTGTATTCAGACTGTTAAAAAGAAAATGAGGATTCACTTGATTCTTAAGTGTCTCATTCTGGAATATCAGATTTTGCTCTCTTAATGCATACTCCCTTTTCATGGACTCCTGCCAGGGAATAAAGAAAAACACAGGAGTAACGAATAAGAATGCTATTGCTGAAGCAATGAATGATCCTTTGAGTTCATGCACAAGCCATGGGAAATCAGGGAAACCATTGCCTCTTATCAGGTTGGATACGACCACAAAAACAGCAAATACCAGGGTTATTACGGCAAGGGCCAAAACATAAAACAATAATAACCGGAACAGGTAATCTCTGGTGAATTTTCCCGGAACACTATATTTAGATGTTATATCATATTCAAAAATGAAGATCTTCTTTGATAATAAATATATTACTTCCATATCCACTAACATGATCATGAATGTCGGAAGCAAATATTGCCAGTTGATATCCGCGCCTATGATCAAGCCCCATAAGGGAGAAAACAGGGCACAGAATAGCATGAACTTGACATGTAGTGCCACTCTTTTTGGCAGATACAGGTCTTTTATTCCTCTTGATTTCATAAGTCCTTATTCATTAATGCATTACTTTATTCTTTCAAGCTTTAGTACCCGTTTGGTACTGGTAAGCATCTTGTCGGGCATTCCCGGGATCTCCATTTCCTGCACGGTATTGCTATACATCTGGACATATTCAATTTGTTTATTTTCCAATGAAACCCAGGTTTTACCCCAATAAAGTTCGGTCCCCTTTGACTTGAACATGTCTATGTTCAATTCCACTTTATTATCCAAAGCCCTGTATTCAATGATCGCACAAAGTTTGCCGTTCATCATGGAAATCCCTATCCAGTCCACCTCAACTTTGGTATGGGCATATGTCCCGATATCAGCCATGTCAAAAGACCCGCCGACATCTTGTACGACATGTGTTTTGTTCAATTGCAGTGAGTCATTATAATCCCATGCGAATCCTTCTATTGCCTTCATGTCCCAGATCAAATTGCGGGCAAAGACGTTGTCGGTGTTGAATTCCTGGAAAAATGATTCCTCCAGCATATCCTGCGATGGGATGTACCTGATGTTTTCCATGTAATCCTGTCTTTCACCTTCACCATATGATTCGGCCGGAATGTTTACCTGGGCAATATACACATTGTTCCAGCATACATATCCGCTATCCAGCCCCCGGGTATATTCGCCCGTGACTTTTACCTTGCTAAACAAGTTCCCATAAAAATCCTTATTGAAGTATTCAGCCGTCATCAGGTACTTTTGGGGTGTTTTCTCTTCCAGTTCAATCTTGGGAAGACTATCAGGGAAATTTTTGACTTTAATGGCATGCTGGCCCGTTGAAGAACAGGAGTGAATACATAAACATGCTCCTGTCAATAAACATACCCCTGTCACGATAATTGTTAAAGCATTTTTTTTCATTTTTGTTGTATTAGTTGAACATATTTTGATCCAAAGTAAATCATATGAACAACCATATAAAAAAAAGAATCGCCCAATCGCCTGATCACCCTGCAGAACCGGGTAAAATGCCTGCTAAACCGGAATCAAGAAAACCTAGTATTGTTGCAGCGTATTCTGTGTCTTTTTCAGGTTCGGTAAAGTTTTCGGTCATGAAATGCATGTCGTCCTCTCTTATAAAAGTCTGCACATGTGACGGGGCATGACGCATAATTCTTTCAAAGCTGGCAAAGGGAACCTGGGTGTCTCCTTTCGTATGCATTATTAGAGCGGGTCTGTTCCCTAATTTCTGAATTTCTTTGACTGGTTTGATTTTCCAAACATTTACCTTATATTTAAGAACTGTCACCAGGGGTACGAATGGCTTGACCATTTTTGCCAGGAAAACAGGAGACTGGAAAGCCATCAATTCATAAAATACATCTTCCCAGGCCGAGAAAGCCGCTATGCTTATCAAACCATCGATTTCGGGTATTTCACCCATGGCGTTGATGGCAGTTGTGCCTCCCATGGACACACCAAAAATAACGACGGGAATGTCCTGGTACGCCGGATCTTCCTTGATGTGCTTGACTATTGCCTTTGCATCAAGATATTCCTTGTAGCCGAGGCAGATCATGTTTCCTTCGCTTTCCCCGTGTGCCCTCATGTCAAAGAGAATGGTGGCATACTGGTTTTCCCTGAACAAACGCGCATGTCCAAAAAATGCAGTGACAGAAGGGTTGTGTATCCCGGACATGCAGATAATGACCGCTTTGGGATTTTCCACCGGAACCTCATAGGCCGAGATCCTCAATCCATCCTCTGTGGTGACGAAGAAATGCTCTGCTTCAATTCCAAATTCTTCTGCAGTCCAAACCTCTTCGAACTCAACATGCATATTGACCAATGAATTCATTACCAGAACAGGGATGGTCACTAAAGCTCCAATGACCAGCAGAACAATCCCAAGTATAATTCCCAGAACAGTTTTTTTCTTATTTTTCTTGTTCATGACTTTCGTTTATTTGTATCAATAAATCCTTTTTTAGATAGATCATGTCTATCAGTTGTATGTCCCCCTCAAAGATAGGGTGGTTGTAATTGTCTGTAAAGAAATTCTTTATCCGGTGTGATTGTTCAAAACCACAACTTTCATAAAATGACAAGATGGCCGTTACGTCACCCGTCCCTACAAGCATGGTGCGATAGATGTCCTTGTAGTGACCGGCAATGAACCCGATCAAAGTCCTGCCGTACCCTTTGCCCTGATATTCCCGGTAGGTCGCTATATTTTTCAATTCGCAGGTTTTGCTGTCCAGGGGCAGCACGACACATACACTTTTCAAGTCACTGTCATACAACGCGAACAAGTCCCCATCCGGCAGATACTTGTCAATCATATCCTCCTGCTCGTCTGCCAGCAACAACAAGTCAAGGAACTGTTTCTTATTGTTGATTATTTTTTCAATCCTTATCATGTTTTAGTCACCTTTCTGCAATAACAAGCATCTCATAATCTTCAGTCGTTAATTTGTCTTCACGGGAAAAAGCGCCGAGTTTTGCCCCGAATATCCCGATTTTTGAAAATCCAAGGGTTTTCAGCAACCAGGTAATTTCAGACGGCATATAAAACCTTTCGTTGCATTCCAATACTTTTTCTACTCCATTGTCATCAACAACTTTTGTAATGTCCTGATCCCGTAAGGTCATTAAATCAAAATGCTTGCTTTCGTAGGTCGCATTACCTTCAAGGGCATCTCCGGCATAAAATTCATTGAGAGAGTGGAACAAGGGAAACAAACCGTTTAAAGTGGTAAAGATGAATTTCGATTTAGTCTTCAATGATCTGGAAACATTCTTGAGAATTTCAAAATTCATTTCGTCAGTTTCCATCAGGGGGAAGCCACCTTCACACATCATGATAGCTACATCAAACTGGTTTTCAAATGGTAAATTTCGCGCATCGTGTTTGGAGAAATCAATAGACAATCCGTTTTGCCGGGCTTTTTCTCTCGCTTTTTCCAATTGGGATTCGGACAGGTCAATCCCGGCAATCGAATATCCTCTTTTGGATAATTCTATTGAGTGACGGCCTGTACCACACCCAATGTCAATGATCTTCAAATTTTTGTCATAATTCAATTCCTTTTCAATGAAGTCACACTCCCCAATTGTCCCCTGTGCAAAACTTTCATTGTCGTATCGATTGGCATAATTCTCAAATAAAGTTTCATACCATTGTTTCTGTTTCATGCTTTCTTTCTCCTTAAATTATGTGACTTCATGGTGGCTTATATGGCATACCTCGTTCTGCCCCGGTATTTGACTATATGGTTGCTTATCTGGTAGGCCTCGTTCTGCTCTGGTGTCAGAACACTGTAAGTCTTTCTGGAACAGAGGTGTGTAAAGTTACCATTTATTTGAAAAAAGCAAAGACCCAAAAGAAAAGGGGAGCCTGGACGTACCAAACTGGCTCCCCATTCTAAACTGGCTCCCCGTTCTTCCCACCAGGCGCACTCTTGCCGTATTTTCGTACCTGGTGGGCCCTAAAACATACCCACCAGGCGCACTTTTGCCCGTTTTTTGCGCCTGGGGCTTTTGGCTGATCAAACGGAAATTTTGTAACAACCTATGAATGTGGTGTTTAATGAAATTCACAATTTTTGACATTCATGACCAGGCGCACTTTTTTGGGGGCAAACCCGGTTTACCGCGCAACGCCCATTTGCGAAAATTTAAAAGCCAGAATATCAACTGTTTATAAAACGCGAAATTTCTATTGCGCGGCACTCCGGGTTTGCTACATTTAAACATGTAGCCGTAGTAGGCTTTGTACTTGTAATACAACCGGGCTTCATTGCGTTCCATTGCTACGAATTCTTCTGCCGTTTTATTGCCTTTGTGCTTTTGCAGGAAGGATTCCAACCGGGGAGCCTGCCAGGTATAATAATCTGTCCAGATGGTTTCGGGCAGCATATAGGTGGCAACCGGAAGGTAGCCTGCTTTGTTCATCTGGGCGACCTTATTGGGAATGATATCTATCTGGGGATAGGCTTTATCCCAAAATTCCTGAATTTCGGCAGGTCGCTCATCGCTGAACCAGGTGTTCTCCGTGACGGCAATGTAACCGCCCTGTTTCAGGAATTTGCGCCATTCCTTCAAACCACGTTCAAATCCAATGTTATAAATGGCTCCTTCGCACCAGATCAAGTCGAATTCTCCTTCCCGGAAGGGGAGGTCTTCCATATCGCCGACTATGCCTTTCACCCTGTCCTGAAGGTTGTTGTGCCGGGCATCAAGGTTGAATTCATTTATGAAGCCGGACCAGGCATCAATACCAATGATCTGGCAGGGTGTGTTTTGCCCCAGCACCATTGTCTGACCCCCTGTGCCACAACCGATATCGGCAATTTTGGACTTTGGGGTAAGACCTTCAATAAAACTCAATGCCTTGAGCGTTTCTTCCGGACTTCCGGGACCCTGGCGTTTCGTATTGGCAAAGAAGTCACAAATAATACTAAGGTCAAATTCGTGAATTGTTAGTTTTTCGTTTTCCATGTTCGTAAACAAAATAATACTTAAATCAATAAAAAATAAATAGAAAATTGCCCTCTTAAAGAATTTCAAGAGAACAAACACAGATACAATCTATACAAAAAGTACAGATTGTTTACAGAACAATGTCCGGATTATAAATAAACATCCAATAGTTTTAGCTACCACGAAGGTATGAAAAAGACATTAAACTTGTTACCTTTAATAATTATTTAAAGATTGACCTATGGAAAAGCCTGATTATCCTATCATAACACTGTGTGGCAGCACGCGATTCAAGGATGATTTCATGCGGGTTCAGAAGGAGTTGACCCTGCAGGGCTATATAGTATTATCGGTGGGATTGTTCGGGCACAGCGGGGATGAAGATGCCTGGACAGGGGGCACCAAGGAGATGCTTGACGATATGCACAAGCGGAAGATCGACCTGGCGCAGGCCATTTATGTAATCAACAAAGACGGATACATTGGTGACAGCACCAGGAGCGAGATAGAGTATGCGAAAGCAACGGGGAAGGCAATATATTACCTTTATCCATAGAGTAGTTATAAGATTAAGCGAAGATCACCATGGTTTCTGCCACCATCATTATTAAAGGTAAAGAGAAACCTGACAACGAATTGAGGATATGAGTAGTGATAATACTGAATGTTGTAATTTGAATTTGATTGTTACTGATTTTTATGATCAGTTGAAAAAATATTTGGTGGGAAAAGTCAGGAATTATGAATTAGCTGAGGATATTGTTCAGGAAGTGATGCTAAAAGTAGTTACAGCACATCATAAAAATTTGCAGGTTAAAAATTTAAGAGCCTGGATATTTCAAATTGCCCGTAACTCATTGATTGATTATTACAGAAAAGATCAAAAAAATCTTAAGGAGTATGAAGATTTTACATTTGATGAATTCTTTGGATCGGATGACCAATCATTAAGTTCCAGTGAGTATATGATCCCTATGATTAATTTGCTTCCTCAGGAATACAGAGTTCCGCTGTTGTTAAGTGATATTGAATCATTGCCACAAGCCATAATTGCTAATAAACTAGGCCTCTCTCTTTCTGCAACTAAAATGAGAATTCAAAGAGCCAGAAAAAAGTTATACAATTTGTTTATAGAATGCTGCGATATAAAATATTCTGAAAATGGAGCCCTTTTACACTGTTCGGTAAAAAAAAGCTGTGTTCCACTACAAAAAATGTACTGATTTTCATAAAATATGTGTCTTTAGGATATTTTACTTCGTCTTCCCGGAAGTGATTAATTTTTATCTGAGCGCATATGAACACATTAGTTGAAACACTTCAGTATTTTGTTGTTATTACAATTGAGTTAATTGCTCTTTTTATTGGGATAACGGCAATCGTAGAATTTATTATGATGCACATACCAGAGGATAAAGTACAAACTTATCTGACTGGCAGAGGTCTGTGGGGAAATATCATAGCAGCAGGCCTTGGTGCTTTAACCCCATTTTGTGCATGTTCGACTATTCCCATGACTGTTGGATTAATTAATGCAAAAGTTCCTTTTGGCGCCTCAATGTCATTTTTAATAGCTTCGCCTTTACTCAATCCAATTATTATTGGAATGCTGGCAACTCTTGTAGGTGTTAAAGCAGCTGTTCTCTATTTTGTTTTGTGTTTTATTTTATCTGTATTTTTTGGGTTTTTACTTGAAAAAACAGGATTTCAAAAGTACGTAAAAAATGTACGTGTTAAAGAAGGTATGAAAACGAACGATGGTTTAGCCAACAGAAAGTCACTACCTGTTGGAGTCAAAATAAAATTATCCCTTAAAACCGGATGGGATACATTACGTCCCGTGATGGTTTATTTGTTAATTGGTGTTGCTATTGGTGCAGGAATTTACGGTTACATGCCAGATGATTTTTTAATAAAGATTGCAGGTCCTGATAATATTTTCGCTGTCCCTGTGGCAGCTATTGTAGGAATTCCCTTATACATAAGAGCGGAAACAGCTATTCCTATTGCTGTATCCCTTATAGGAAAAGGAATGGGAGTCGGAACTGCCATTACATTAATTATTGGCGGGGCGGGTATGGCAATTCCTGAAATGAGCATGCTGTCTGGTATTTTTAAAATTAAACTGGTAGCGGCTATAGTTGCTGTAATTTTCATCACAGCTGTAGTTAGTGGATTTGTTTTCAATCTTATTCTATAACAACTTTACAAGGAAAAGAAAAAATCTAAAGGTTTTTTGGTGGTTTATTCGCTCCTAAACAAAATTCGGGATGTTGCAATCTTCAGTTTGAAGAAATTTCTGATAAAAATGAAACATCTGAAAGTCAGATAAATAATAAATCAGATGATATGGGTAAGACTTGTGATAGTTGTTGAATTTATGTAGGTAGCTGGATCATATTTTTTTATTGCCGTTTGTATTATTACGAACAGTTCGTATATTTGCGAACAACTATAATTCACGCTAATGAAAAAAATCGATTACACATCCTATCAAATTCAAATTGCATTGTATGCTAAGGCTTTGTCTCACCCTGCCCGGGTGGCCATACTGGAGTTTCTTGCAGTCAGGGAATGCTGCTTTTTTGGGAACCTGCACGAAGTGCTGCCTATTGCCAAGGCTACGGTGTCTCAACATTTGACGGTGCTGAAAGAATCGGGGCTCATACAGGGAGAAATCCAACCACCGCAGGTAAAGTATTGTATAAATAGAGAAAATTGGGAGACTGCCCGTGCTTTGTTAGCCGGTTTTTTTAATGACATAAAGAAAATTGATTCATGTCGTTGAAAATATTGATATTATGTACCGGGAACAGTTGCCGAAGCCAGATGGCACAGGGTTTCCTTCAATCGTTTGATCATTTGCTGACCGTCCGTTCAGCAGGCACGAACCCTGCAGGAGCAGTGCATCCTCTTGCTGTGAAGACAATGTTAGAAGTTGGTATTGATATTAGCCAGAATGTTCCCGCCCTGGTGGATGATTTCCTTGACAATGAATGGGATTATGTAATAACTGTATGCGACAACGCCAGGGAAAGCTGTCCATTATTTACCGGGAAGGTAAAGCATCGGTTGCATATGGGTTTTGAAGATCCTGCGCAAGCCCATGGCACATCGGACCAGGTTGAGGCTGTTTTCAGGAAAGTTAGAGACCAGATCAAAGAGGAGTTTTTTAACTTTTATAAAGAAAAAGTGCTGAAAAGCGCTATGGATTGTGGATAGGAAGAGCACATTTTGAATACAAAATATAGCTGTATGAATAAAATTGTTTTTTCTTGCTCGGGATGTAGTGATTTAGGACACATTTCCGATTTGTTAGCCAGAAGACTTAGTGATAACAGAGTTCGTAATATGCATTGCATAGCTACTATTGTAGCATACCCCAATGAATCTGCAAAAGATTACATCGGTGCAGATATTCTTGTTTTGGATGGATGTTCTGTCAGCTGTGGAAAAATTGTTCTGAAAAAGGCCGGAATTGAACCTTTTAAAAGTGTTCTCTTGACAGATCTGGGGTATCAAAAAGGGAAAACACCGGCCACTCAGGACATTTTAAATGAGATATATCTTAAGGTTGAAACTCTTTGAAAATAAGCATGAAAACAAATAATGGCATATCATTTTTTGATAAGTATTTGTCTGTCTGGGTGGCTTTGTGCATTATTACCGGAATTTTCATTGGGAAGGTCTTTCCTTCCATACCCCTTTTATTGGGGAAACTGGAATATTACAATGTCTCTGTTCCAGTAGCCATACTTATCTGGATCATGATCTTTCCAATGATGTTGAAGATCGATTTTTCCAGCGTTGTGAATGCGTTAAAAATGCCAAAAGGACTCACCATAACACTGGTTGTTAACTGGCTTATAAAACCGTTTACCATGTTTGGTCTGGCCTGGCTTTTCTTTCATGTATTGTTCAAATCATTTATCTCTCCGCAGCTAGCCGATGAGTATGTTGCCGGAGCGGTACTGCTGGGAGCAGCTCCCTGTACGGCCATGGTTTTTGTCTGGAGTCATTTGACCAAGGGGAATCCTGCCTATACACTGGTCCAGGTAGCCATAAACGATTTGATCATTTTAGTCGCTTTCATTCCCATTGTTACCTTTCTACTGGGTATCACCGGTGTGGTCATACCTTGGAATACGTTCATACTTTCTGTCGTACTTTTTGTTGTTATCCCGCTGGGTGCCGCAGTGATTGTTCGTCGCGCAGTTATACGCAAAAAAGGAAAGGAGTATTTTGAAAATGTGTTTCTGGGTAAATTTAAGGGAACAACAATAGTTGGTCTTTTATTGACGCTGATCATTATTTTCTCCTTTCAGGGAGACCGAATTCTCAACAACCCGGTGAATATTTTGTTGATTGCTGTCCCGCTTATTATTCAGACGTACCTGATATTTTTTATTGCATACGGTTGGGCCAGGAAATGGAAAGTAAGTCACGATATTGCGGCCCCGGCTGCCATGATAGGTGCCAGTAATTTTTTTGAACTTGCCGTAGCCGTTGCCATTGTGATGTTCGGAATGGATTCGGGAGCCACATTGGTAACTGTTGTAGGGGTATTGGTAGAGGTGCCCGTTATGTTGACATTGGTCAGAATTGCGAACAAAACAAAAAATATTAATAACTAATTATCATGGAAATTAAAATTCTCGGAACTGGATGTTCCAAATGCAAGGCTTTGGAAGAAGCCACAAGAAAAGCCGTCACAGAAATGAATTTAGACGTGCAGATAACAAAAATTGAAGATATTACAGAGATACTCAACTACGGGATTATGACCACTCCCGCTTTGGTTGTTGACGGGAAAGTTGTGCTCAAAGGCCGTGTAGCCTCTGTAGAAGAGATTAAAAAAATCTTTAAATAAAGAATTCTATGAAGAAAGTACTCGTATTACTGGCTTGTTCATTTATTGCCTTAACATCTCTTGCAGAAGAAAAAAACGATTTGTCGGGAATTGAGGTCTATTATTTTCATTATTCCAGACGTTGTGTTACTTGTCAGGCCGTTGAGGCTGTTGCTCAGGATGCTCTCATTGATTTCTACGAAGGCAAGATTGTTCTTAAATCGGTGAACCTGGACGATAAGGCTAATAGTGCCCTGGCAAAGAAACTGGGGGTCAAAGGTCAGTCCTTACTGATTGTAAAAGGGGATAAAAAAATTGATCTTACCAATGAGGGTTTTCTTAATGCCCGGTCAAACCCCGATAAATTGGCCAGTAAAATTAAAGAAACAATAGACGCTTTAAAATAGCCCCGCCAGATGGAGTTTCTGCAAAACCTGCTTGCGAATGCACAGTTCCCGTTTATCTCGGCTTTTGTTCTGGGCCTTATGACGGCCATCAGTCCCTGTCCCCTGGCCACAAATATTACGGCCATTGGTTATATAAGCAAAGATATTCAAAGCCGGAAGCGGGTGTTTTATAACGGTCTTGTTTATACCCTTGGACGTGCTATAACCTATACGGTTATTGGGCTTATTTTGTTCTTTAGTGTGGGGGAACTGAATGTTTCCGGGTTACTGCAGCAATGGGGAGAAAAACTGCTGGGACCGCTGCTAATTATTATCGGGTTATTTATGCTGGGTGTTTTTAATTTTATAAAATGGCCCGGATTCAGTTCATTCACCAATAAATGGGAGCAACGGGCAAATAAAGGATTCTGGGGAGTGCTGCTGTTGGGGATAGTGTTTGCCCTGGCATTCTGTCCCTATAGCGGGGTGCTTTATTTTGGGATGCTTATCCCTATGACAATAAACAGTGCGTCGGGATTATATCTGCCCTTGATTTTTGCCGTTGCCACAGGTATACCGGTAATTCTTTTTTCCTGGCTGATTGCTTTTTCCTTGGGGTCCATAGGGAAAGTGTATAATAAAATTAAGTCTTTTGAGTATTGGTTTAGAAGGATAGTGGCCGTGCTCTTTATTGGTATTGGAATATATTATGTTGTTATATTGTTCCTGTAATTTATAGTTTTATGGATTATAAAAAAGAAATAAAAATACTTTTATGGATACTGGTGGTTTTTACTGCCGTGTTCTTTCTGCCCCTTGAGAGCGTTCGCTTTACTACGGCTATTTCAGCAACCCTGGACCTTGCCAAATGGTATGCCAGGGAACATGTGGTCATGTGTCTGCTTCCTGCTTTTTTCATAGCGGGGGTGATCTCGGTCTTCCTGAGCCAGGGCTCTGTGCTCAAATATTTTGGAGCGAATGCTAAAAAATGGATTTCTTATACCGTGGCAAGTGTGTCGGGCGCCATTCTGGCTGTTTGCTCATGTACCATTCTTCCTTTGTTTTCAAGTATTTACAAAAGAGGCGCGGGATTGGGACCGGCGGTAGCTTTCTTATACTCGGGGCCGGCCATCAGTATTCTATCCATAATATTGACTGCAAAAATATTGGGATTTGAAATGGGACTTGCCCGGGCTATTGGCGCAATCCTGTTTGCAATTGTGATAGGACTTATTATGTCATTCATTTTCAGAAAGGAAGAAAAGGTTAAAAAAGAAGAGCAGATGAACATAACGTCACCCCCCGAGAAACGTCCCATGTGGCAGACTTCTTTTCATTTTTTCACCCTGGTGCTGATTTTGGTCTTTGCTAACTGGGGTGCACCGACAGCCGGCGATACCACCAGCACGTGGTATTATATTTTTACTTATAAATGGGTTATTACCGCTGCTTTGGCACTGTTTCTCTGCTACTCACTCATACATATTCTAAAGATTAACTGGCGCTGGGTGCTGGCCGGTGCTGTTGTGACCGCCGCCTCGGCTTTCCTGGCGAAAGCGTATGTTTCCACGACCAAGCTGGTGCCCATGATTCCCATGATCACCGGAATTATCTCGCTCTCACTCATGACCTTATTTGACAAGAAAAATGAGGATAACCGGGAGTGGACACTGTCTGCATGGGCTTTTGCCAAACAGATTCTCCCGTTGTTAGCAATAGGTGTGGTGACAGCGGGGTTCCTCCTGGGCTCTACACATGACAATGTGACCATTCCGGGTGTCATTCCCAATGAATGGATTCAATGGGCGGTGGGTGGAAATTCGTTTCTTTCCAACTTGTTTGCCAGTGTTGTGGGGGCTTTTATGTATTTTGCCACATTGACCGAGGTGCCCATTGTACAGGGTCTGCTGGCATCAGGTATGGGAAAAGGACCTGCGTTGGCGCTATTGTTGGCCGGACCTTCTCTTTCTTTGCCAAATATGTTGGTAATCAGAGGTGTGATGGGTACGAAAAAGACGGTTGTCTATGTGTCACTGGTTATTGTGATGGCTACTTTTACCGGGTTATTATTCGGCAGTTTGTAGGAATAATTTTCAATTTTGCTTCAAAGATCGTTACGGCTTTGCCTTTGATCTGAACCCGGTCATTGTTAATTTTACCCTTAAGCAACCTGTCCTTTTTGATATTTGCGCCGAGTCCGGGGCAAAGCACCTGACCACAATGTCTGCCTGTTTTGCATCCACCCAGCAGTCGTTCGCTCATCAACGATCATCACGCCGGCGGGATTGCCTTTGAAAGGTTCATCTGTAAAGGCATCTACCTGGTAAATTGTTCTGTTGTCTTTCATTAGTTTACTTCTTTACATTTTCTTTTCATTTTCCGGTCATTGCGCACCCGGGACCCGGAAAAAATTAGTGCAGCAGGCGTAAATACCGGATCAGGCAAGTTTCTTGGAGTGCACAAAGCAAAAAGTCGTTATTTAAAGCGACTCCTCTTGAAAACAGCCCTCTTTTTTAGTTGAAAAGGCGCTTTTTTTGGTCGGTTTTTTCGACAATCCTTGTAAATCATTCACCGAATATCTAAATTTATACATTACTTCCTACTAAACATTTACAGGAATATTTTGCAGCTTCGTCATGTTTTGGCGAAATGAGTACATATTTTTGATCGCTAATACTTATAACGAATACTAAATTTATTGGTTAATGAGATTTCAAATTACTTTCAACAGAATAGGAAATAACAAGCTGCTACCTGTTAATTACCAGTATTATATAAGTGCCTGGATTTATAAAATTATTGCTTCTGCAGACAGAATTTTTGCCGATTTTTTACATAATGAAGGGTATCGGGAAGGGAGCAAGAACTTCAAATTATTTAATTATTCTCCTTTGGATTTTGGGAAGCCGGTGTTATGGAAAGAAAAAAATCTATTTGAGATCAAACGAGATCATATTTTACTCAATGTATCTTTTTTCTTGAGTGATGCTGCTGAAGCGTTTATTGTAGGCTTATTCCGTAATCAAGAAGTATACTTGGGTGATTCTTTTTACGGTTTAGAATTGAGGGTTATTCAAATTGAACGGTTGCCAGAAACAGAAACTGCAGAAACAATGCACTATCAATCCTTTTCTCCGGTTGTCATCAGCTTGAAATATCCCGGATTATCTTATGCCAGTTATTTATCACCTGATGACAAGGATTATGCCCATTTATTTCACAACAATCTTCTGAATAAGTACCGTACAGTTCCTAAATCTACTCCTCTCCCGGATTCATATTTTTTCAATTTTAAATTGAAAGGTATTCCTCGCTCAAAATTGGTTACAATAAAGCAAGGCACGCCGGAACAAAGCAAAATCAGGGGATACTTATTTAAGTTTGAACTTACCGCTCCCCATGAAATACACCGATTAATGCTTTCCTGCGGTGCAGGCGAGAAAAATTCATTGGGGTTTGGATGGTGCGAGGGTAATAGATGGAGAATGAGAGAGTGTTTGTAGTTAAGGTGGGTCATAATTTGATTATGAGAAATTTAATTTTATTCATGTTAAATCGATAATAATTTTAACTTATTATGAGACTATATTTTAAAATTAAAACAACAAATCAAACGATTCCCTTTGATCATCAGCCATTACTGACGGGAACAATTTATAAGTGGTTAGGACGCAACAAAGAACATGGTAAGGTGTCTTTATATTCATTTTCCCAGTTATCTGGAGGGAAAATAGTTGATAACGGATTAAAATTTGAACGTGGAACTTCTTTTTTCTTTAGTTCATATGATTCTACACTGATAAAAATGATGATTGCAGGTATACATTCATCGCCAGAAATGTTTTATGGATTTATTGTATCCGAAATTATTATTCAAGAAGATCCTGATTTATCTGATCGCAACGTATTCAGTGTTGCAAGTCCAATTTTCATTAAGCGAAGAGTTGGAGAATGCATAGAGCACATATTGTATAATGATCCGCGTGCTAACAATTGTTTGAAAGAAACTCTTACAAAAAAAAATGATTGAGGAGGGGTTATTGGTGGATCTCTTGAATTCCGATTTTATTACCCTTATTGCAGAGGCCGT